>JAEEGL016663969.1_pt1 | contig 73788 bp, 47 predicted proteins | sample 9134231 | NCBI WGS metagenome assembly JAEEGL01 (sample SAMN16246548, study PRJNA631951) | gut metagenome | biome: gut microbiome; feature: rumen; material: fiber-attached | host: Bos | place: Iran: Karaj | collected 2018-10 | reverse complement strand
CCATACACACTGCTCTATCGCCTTCTGAATCAGGAAAGTTCTCTGTACTAGCGACACTATTAAATGTCTGTTCTGCTACCTGAAGTGCCTGACAGCCGGACGTAGCCATCATGACATTATTAAAAGCAGCTTTAGTGTTTGTATATTGACCGCAATCCAACGATGAATCCTTGCTGTCATCGCACGAAACCAATCCACAGCCAAGAGCGATCAGAACAGAAGCCAACGCAAATTTTTTCATAACGACCTCATTAAAAAGGAAAACAGCAAACCCAAAATAAACATAAACAAAGCGGATTATATTTTAATGATTTATACTCCTAAATACAAGGCAATAACATGCGATTACATAAGTCCCCGAAAGCCCGAAGCGTGCAGTAGCGACGTGTCGTAACACGTCGCTAGGCGAGCAAACCCTGGGAACAAAAAAGCGAGCGTAGGGGCGCCCCCATGTGGTCGCCCAAAGCGAGCAGCACGCGCCGTATTGCCGGCAGGCAATAGGCGCGCAGGCGAGCAGTAGCGACGTGTCGTGACACGTCGCAAGGCGAGCAAAACCAAGGTACAAAAAGGCGAACGTAGGGGCGACCCCGTGTGGTCGCCCCAAGGCGCGCAGGCGAGCAGTAGCGACGTGTCGTGACACGTCGCTAGGCGAGCAAAACCAAGGTACAAAAAGGCGAACTGAGAACAAAAAAGCGCGCTCTGCAAAACAGAACGCGCTTTAAGGATTATCCGCCGTTCGCAATGACCGGCGGAATGTATCAGAACGATGGATTATTGCTGACGTGTCGCGTGGAAGATACCCTTCAGGTTGACAGGTTTATCACTGATCTTGAAGTCGACATCCCATTGGCAGCGATCCGTCTTTTCTTTTGAACCGGCAGCAAAGATGTCACCTGCAGATTTAGCAGGCTCATCAGGTTTACCAATTGACATATAATTGATTGTACCTTCATCATACAGACGGCATTCCTTGGACGAAACGTTCAGACCATTGGAGGTCGAAGCCTGGAAGGAATCCAAAACACCGCAATGATCCTTTCTGTAATCGTCCTGGCATTTAATCTTCTCATCACCAGTCTTTGCTTCGCAAGCTTCACAGGCTTCCTTGACCTTCGAATCGGTAATATCAGCGCATTTCTTATCGCAATTCTTATCGCCGATCAGAAGTTCATCAAGTTTACCAATGATACTATCAGAGCATGCCATACCGGCCAAGGTCTGAGTGACATTGATCACGGTCTGGTTCTTGGCAACCAATCTTACGACAGATTCGAGGAATGCTTCGCACTCTTTGCCAGCCTTCTTTTCGACCTCTGCGTAGCATTTATTATCATTATGGCAAACCTTGGCTGCAGATTTACAATCCTTTGTAGATTGATCCTCATTGTCACCATACTTACAGGTCGTAGGATTCTTCTTTTCAGAATTATTATAGGCATCGACGACTGTTTCAAACAATACCTTGCCGAGGAATGCTTTAATCAACGGTTTATTCTTGACATCATATCCCAATGCATCCGGCAGAATGCTGCCAAAGACGGCCACGAACAGCATCGAAGCCCATCTGAAGTTCAATGCATGGCTGTTGATTTCGAGCAAATCTTCTGCATCATCCGAAAGTGTAATGGTACCATTCCATTCGCCGGACATTGTCAGACTATTCTTTGCCAATGCAACACTCTTACGGCATGGGGCAACGCCATAGGCATTCTCAATGCAGTTCTTCTTATCGTAGCTCCACTGATACTGAATCTCGCTGTATTCCTCCTTGGCTTTTTTGACATTGGTTCCCTCAGCTTCGAGGACTTCCAATGTACCGGCGATCTGCATATTGGTCGCCAAATCAGCAACATCCGGAGAAATCTTTGTCATAACCTCGTACCATTTCCCCGTTTTACCGAGTGCATCACTGAGTAACGGTTCCAGGGCGGCCAGAGCCGTCAGTTTTGTTCCGGTACCAAGGACTTTTTTCAGCCAATCAGGAATCATGCTTGACCCATCGTCATTTTTAAGATTCATGAGTCTGTCAATCGTATTGGACCAAGCAAACTCAAGCAATGTAATGAGTGGCTCCTTGCAGAAATCGGTCACAAATTTGACCCAGTCACCGGGCTTCATGTCTTCTACGGCTGGAACACAAATACCCTTCTGTTTATAGGTTTGAGAAACATCACATTCTGTTTTTTCAAACCCGCTGGTCAGATCGAAGTTCGTCACCAGATCATATTTACCGATGATATTGGTGGGAAGAGCTTCCAGATCAACCGTAATGGTCTGACCAGCATCAGCGACACTGATATCCTTGCAACCGTAGGCGAGAATGCTCTTATCTTGGGATTTATTCTTGGCATAAGCGAGGACGGATTTCTTTTCAACACCAATCTTCTCATTACCATTTCTATCAAATGTAGCGAGAATCGGTTTATTGGAAGCGTCAATATCCTCACTGGAATCATCATATTTGTTGTAGGACTCACCAAGAAGAGTTACTTTTTCTGCATCACCAATATCTGCGCAAGGATAATCCGTCAGCACATAAGCCGCATACCCAACAGAATCATAGCGGTTGGAATCGAGCGAGAGGGCGATCTTGGCATCGTATTCAGTAATTTCGCCAACGACGACGGTCATTTCGGCGCTGGTTTTCGGGGTTGTAGCCTTGACCGTGGCAGTACAGTTGTCAGCTTTGATCTGATACGTGCCGCTCACTTTACCGTCATCACCCGTCAGCGGTGAAGATTTGCCGGTGATATCAATACAGGAGGTATTCGTCGATTCCAGCGTGATCTTAGCACCGGCAATTGCCTTCTTATCGCCATCGACGTAGAGAACCGTAAAGCTGTGTTCTGCATCTTTTTCGTAAACAACCGTATCCGACTCCGGATCAAATGTCAGCGTAGGATCGCCCTTAATCTCGATGCTGGGTTCGGGCCCCGAACCATCCTTGGCGACGGTGACGGTGAATTTTTTATCTATTTTGCCATTGTTGCCGTCTGCCGAAACCGTCACTTCTGCAGAGCAGTCGGCTTTCAGAGCCTTAACATCAATGCTGGCTTTGCCGGCATCATCTGTTTCCTTGCTGGGGGGAACGCCGACGCAGGTCGAATCGCTGTTGGTGATCGTCAGGGCACCATGTTTTACGCCATTTGCGCCTTTGCTGTAGGTAACATTTACGACTGCGCTATCTGAATCGCCGCCGGGAGCGCTCAGCGCAATATTGGTCTTGTCGAGCTGCAGGAAGAGCGCATCGGCACCGACTACGCTAACCGCGACGCTTTTGCTCTGACCATCGCTGGCCACCGTGATGTTTGCATTGCAGCCTTCACCGACAGCCGTCACGCTGACAGTGCCCTTTTTGTTGTCACCGAGGACGATCTTGGCATCCTTGACCGACACGCAATTCTTGTCGTCGGTGTTGATGCTGACTTCAGCATTGGCTTTGTATTCGACCTCGAACGAACCATCCGCACCCTTGACGAGCGTCAGAGTATTGGGATTCACGGTCAGGTTTATGGTTTCCTCCGGCTTTTGCTGTTCCGGAGCTGAATTTCCGCTGTCATCGGCGCAGCCCGTGTATGCGAAAGCACCCATCATTGCGCAAAGTGCAAAAATCAAACTCTTACGATTCTTCATATATGACCTCCATTGCGGCAATCTGCCTCTATGAAATTTCCGGAAGGAAAAATCCTTCCAAACAAAACTCACCACCTGCGTACACGGGCCTGTCCCCGCAAGACGCAAAACGATACACAGATTTAATATACACGACTTAATTCGCGTGTTCAATGATTCGGGGTATTTTTTCATTTTCTGCCACCATTCCCCGAATCAGAGAACCTGAAATCACTTGATGAGTGATCGATCGTAATCCGCAGGCGGTTCGTACCCCAAAAGCATCATCGCAGTAGCTGCAATATTCGACAGACGTTTGGGCTCGACGGATTCATCGAGTTTCCAGTTCAATTTTCCGATCGGATCGTACAGCCAGCAGGGAACGCGGTTCAGTGTATGACTCGTCAGAGGCACGGGGTTGCCGTCCGCATCGCGCACAAAATCGGCCTTCTTTTTATTGTACTGGTACATTTCGTCCGCATTGCCGTGATCTGCCGTAATGATGGCGACACCGCCCATGGCTTTGACTTTATCGAGCAGGCGGCCCAGGGCGAGGTTGACGGATTCAATTGCAATGATGGTGGCTTCGAGATTGCCGGTGTGTCCGACCATATCCCCGTTGGCATAGTTGATGCGCACGAGATCATAATGATGGGCATCGAGTTCTGCGATCACGGCATCCGTCACTTCGGCACATTTCATCCACGGACGCTGCGAAAATTCGACGCGATCGCTTTCGACTTCGATGTATTTTTCAAGCTTCTCATCGAAATACCCGGATCGGTTGCCATTCCAGAAGTAAGTGACGTGCCCGAATTTCTGCGTTTCGGCTGCGGCGAGCGTCTTCAGTCCGGTGGCACAGAGATATTCGCCCATCGTGCGATCGATGGCCGGCGGTGCAACCAGATAATGCGAAGGAATATGGGCATCCCCGTCGTATTCCATCATGCCGGCATAGCGCACATCCGGACGACGTACGCGATCGAACTTGTCAAAGCTGTCTGCATCGAATGCGCGCGAAATCTCAATCGCACGATCGCCGCGGAAATTGTACATGATCACCGAATCGCCATCCTGAATGGTTCCGGCAGGCTTGCCATTGCGCACGATGACGAACGGCGGCAGATTCTGATCCGAAATGCCATCTTCTTCGGCCCTGAACGTCTCGATCGCCTTGCGGGCACTTTCGAATTCTCTGGCCTGTCCCAGAACGTGGGCTTTCCATCCGCGTTCGACGATGCGCCAGTCAGCTTCGTAGCGATCCATCGTCGTGATCATGCGTCCGCCGCCGGATGCTATGCGATAATCGCGATTGCCTTTGGCATTGATTTCGGCCAGGACTTCCTCAATCTTATCAATATAAATGAGTCCGGTCGTAGCCCCCACATCGCGGCCATCCAAAAGGGCATGAACACAGACCGATTTGACGCCGGCTTTGTCCGCATGGCGAATCATCGAAATGAGATGATCGATGTGGGAATGCACGTTGCCATCGCTCAGCAGTCCCATAAAATGCAGCGTTTTGTTCTCATTGAGCGGTTTTTCCAGCAGCCATTTCCACGTTTCCGTGCTGTAGAGACGCTCACTCTGTATGGCTTCCTCGACGAGCCTTGCACCCTGCGAAAACACCCGGCCTGCGCCCAGTGCATTGTGACCGACTTCGCTGTTGCCCATATCCGAATCGCTCGGCATACCCACATGGGTTCCGTGCGCAAATAAAAAGGTTTTCTGAGCGACTTTATCGAGCATGTCAAAGACAGGGGTACGCGCCATAAACACGGCATCGCTTTCGTCCTTTCGGCCTTCGCCGACGCCATCGAGAACGATAATAAAAACGGGACCTTCGGGACGGACGACATCGATTTTTTTCAACGGTTCAAGCATGAAATTCCTCACTTGTTGCAAAGGTATTGTGGCCGGGGATTAAAAAATGATTTTCATCCTCATGGCGGCGCACTAAATACGACACAGATTCGTTGTACGCAACGACCATTTTTATACAAATCATCAAATTCTCACAAAAACAGGTGAGTCAGGGTCAATGAAATACTTATTGCTTACCATTCTGGCAGCAGCACTGCTGATCCCCGGTACAGTCTGTGCCCAGGAATCCTATGCAGACGTCCGAATCACGACACCGCCGCACTGGTCCATGCAGGAAATGCAGACGTTTTCCGGCACAGTGCCTTCGAGGGCATGGGTTTATGCCAAAGGTGACGAAGAAGTCACCGTCTCCATTCTCGTCACCGAAGGCGTCCTCCATGGCCTCGAAGGTCAGGACCCGACGACTCTGGTCAAGCTGTACACCGAAGCTTTCGCCGTGGGCTGGGGAGCCAAAATCAAAGGTGAACCCGAAGGAACCAAAGCTGCATTCTGCGGCGGTGAAGCCGGTTACAAACTCGAAGCTGCCTTTGGCGAAAAAACATTCGAATATTATGGATGTCTGATGCTGCAAAAAGACCACTCAAGAGTGGCCACCGCTGTCACCTGGGTTCCCCAGGGAACCTCGGAACAAATCCCGGCAAAACGCCTGATGACCTTTATCGAAGCCATCCGCCTGAACGATTCGCAGGATTAGCATTAAATATCACCAAACCAAGTACAGACATGCGAATCGAACGTCTCTAACAACGATTCATTGCGAATTACGCACTATGCATTATGCATTATGCATTACGCATTACGCATTACGCATTATGCATTATGCATTACGCATTACGCATTACGCATTATGCATTATGCATTACGCATTACGCATTACGCATTATGCATTACGCATTACGAATTACGCATTACCCAATAATGTCTGTACTGACGTGCGGCCCGCACGTCTCCACACCCCCAACTCCCAACTCACAACTCACAACTCACAACTCACAACTCACAACTCACAACTCACAACTCACAACTCACAACTCACAACTCCCAACTCCCAACTTTTAACCCCAGCCATTTGACATTAACAATGTGGTTTGGTATTAAAACGCCGTTTTTGGGAGGTTAAAGCCAGTTTTTTGGCTTTGGCCCGGGTTTATTGAATGGAGCAATCGAATGATGATAAAACAGCGCGTTCTCGCGTTTTTAGTTCTTGTAATGCTGGCTCTGATGAGCGGCTGCGGTCCGATCATGTCAACGAGTAATATTGAAGATGCCAAAGATGCTCTCGAAAAAGCGACTGCGCTCAATGCAGCCGAGCGTGCGCCTTATGAATATACGATGGCACAGGAATATTTGAGGAAAGCAGATGAGCTCTGGGGTTATTCCCAGTTTGGCTACAGCGCGGATTATGCCAAAAAAGCCATTGAAATGGCCAATGCAGCTGCAGAAAAAGCAGAAAAAGACCCTTGGCAGAATCCTCTCGTCGGCGAATAATTTTAATATAAACTGCGCATACTCAACGTACGCTTAATATTATAGAGATAGCACATGAAAATTACACATCAGAAATTTAATCGCGGCCTCATGGCATTGGCCGTTGCATCTGCCGCATTGCTGGCCATGAGCTGCGCGGATGGCGTTAAACTCTCAGCCATGCAGGAGCAGATTCATGCTCAGGCAGACGAAATTCATGATCGTGCCTACCGGTGCGCTCCCCGCGAACTGGCCCTTGCAAGTTCCCACGAAGAATTCGGCCGCATGGAACTGAGTTACGGCAATGGCCGCCGCGGCGAAGATCACATCACCTTCGCTGATGAAAAGATCCAGGAAGCTGACCAGAAAAGCCTCAGCACACGCTGCCTCGATCCCAAACTGCAGGATCGCGACAAGGACGGAATCATCGATTCTGAAGATAAATGTCCGGATACACCGGGCCTCAAAGCATATCAGGGCTGCCCCAACCCCGATCAGGATGCCGACGGCGTCTGTGATGCATGGGTTTCCGAGCTCGGCCTCGTCTCCCTGTTCTCGTGCAAAGGTGTGGATGCATGCCCGACAGACCCTGGTGAACTTGCCTATTCAGGCTGCAGCAATCCTGACCGCGATAGCGATCGCATCTGCGACCAGTGGGTCAAAACCGTCGGCCTCGAATCCCAGTTCGAACGTACCTGCAAAGGCTTCGATCTCTGCGAAGATGTCCCCGGTACCGAAGAATTCCAGGGTTGCCCCAATCCCGACAGCGATGGCGATACCGTCTGCGATCCCTGGGTCGCAGAAAAGAAACTTCAGGCCAAATTCCCCAACTGCACCGGCTCCGACAAGTGCCCGTACGAAAAAGGTCTTGTCGAGGAAAATGGCTGCCCGCCTCCCCGCAAATACATCGTCGTTACAGATACCCAGATCGAACTCAAAGAGCAGTTCTTCTTCGCAACCGACAAAACAAAAGTCCTCGCCAAGAGCGAACCGCTTCTCGACGAAATTGCTACCGTCCTCAAGGAGAACCCGAGTATTCATATCTCCATCGAGGGCCATACCGACAGTTCCGGTAGGTATAAACACAATGTCAAGCTCTCGAAGGGCCGTGCCGAAAGCGTCATGAAAGAACTCATCAAACGCGGCATCGAAAAGGATCGTATGACATTTGCCGGCTTCGGTCCCGACAAACCCATCGACACCAACGATACGCCGGAAGGACGCGCCAACAACCGCCGCGTCGAACTCCGCATCACGCAGCGATAAACCAAAACGTATCCTCAGAATGTGTGCACCACGCACACGTTCAGGGATTAAATTCACTGTTTCTGCGTGACAGACAAGACGCTTTTGGTTAATATATAAGCCCTGTTTCCTATTCGTTGTGGAAACAGGGCTTTTTTCAGATCTTCGAGGTTTCTTATGAGTGCACGTCCGCATTTTATAGCCAGACTGAGTTTCCTTCTCCTACTGCTGGCATTTTCCCTGATGCCCTTCACCAGCGCATTTGCCCAGAATACATCCCTCTCGCAGGCCGTCAGCCTTTCCAAATCCGCAATGGAAGACTACGACTTCCTGGAGCTCGAATCCGCAGATACTAAACTCATCCAGGCCGTACAGATTATCGAAAATCTAGGCGTCACGGATCCCAGTGTCGCAAATATCTATATCGCACAGGGTATCGTCAGTTACGGCCGTTTTAAGGATTCCGCGCCTGCCATCGCCGATGAACGCGCATTTTCCGCCTTCCTCAAAGCGCTCACGCTCAATGAGGAAATCACAATCCCAAGTGACTATCGTTCAGAAGAAGTCGAATCCATTTTTGAACGCGCCAAGGCAACGATCGAAGCAGCCCCGCCTTCATCCGCAATTGCGCTGAGTGCAGTCAAACCTTCCATCGAACATACCCCCGTCACGACGACACACCGCTGCTCCGCTCTCGAACTGCGCGCCAACGTTCCTGCTCACCCCGATATCTATAGAGTCTATCTCTACTACGCAGTGGATCAGCAGCGCGGATACACAACCGTCGAAATGCATCCGACGCTCGAAGCTTCCGACGTGCTGACAGCTACAATTCCAGCCCTCGAAATTCAGGGCAGCAAGATTCAGTATTATATGGAAGCCCAGAACCGCCTCGGCGAAGTCGTCGCAAACGTTGCCAACGCACCGCTCCCCCTGACGATCGAAATGACCGGCGAATGTGACGGACTTTCCAAATCCGATATCGCACAATCCTATGGCGATCCCCTGTTCCAGCTCTCCATCCTCGCGGGTACGGGCCTCGGCGTCGTCAGCGGAAACGTCGAAAACTGCCTCGCTCCTGCCGGCGGCGGTGAATGCAACGCCTCCACCCAGGGTTCACAGCTCGTTTCCGTCAAAACCGGAATGGCCAGCCTGCCCTTCCATCTGCGGGGAAGTGCCATCTTCAACCTGCCCAAACACTTCCAGGTCGGTCTGTACGTCCGTGGACAGATCATCAATATCGTCAGTAAAACGCTGTCCAAAAACGCCAAGGATAACATCGATACCCCCGAAATCTACAACATCATGCTCGGTGCTGTCGTTCGTTACCTCGCCCTTCATGAACAGCCCTATCGCTTGTACGTCGGCCTCGAAATCGGTTGGGGCGGTGCCAATGCCTCTGTTCCGCTCCACGAAAAATTCAACAATTTCGTCGACATCTACCTCTACAAAGGACCGGTTCATGTCGCCCCCGAAATCGGTTTCCTCTGGTCCTTCCACAAAAACGTAGGTATGGCCTTCGAACTGGCTGTTCCCATCCACTTCCCCGACAAGCCAAGCGCTCATTTCGATTTGTCTGTGGGACCTTTCTTCCAGTTCTAAATCGTCCTCTGTACAATCGCGGCTTCGGTCGCGATTTTTTTATTCTTTTTCCATGGCTATCGTGCTAACGCCCGATACGCCATGGGCGCGCCGCTATTGCCTGCGGCAATACGCCCGCGCAATCTTCGGCCTTTGCACACCCACAAATCATTCCACAGCCACTGCTGATGAATACCCCAATCCCTTTTTCAGAACGTTACCGAATTCTCTCCCTCATCGGCCACGGAGGCATGGGTGAAGTCTCAAAAGCATGGGACAACGCACTCAATCGCGAAGTTGCGATCAAACTCATTCATCAGGATACCGGCTCTGATCCGCGCATTCGCAAATGCTTCTATCAGGAAGCCAGGGCTTTCGCTCTGCTCCGGCACCCGCATATCCTCAGGCTCTTCGATTACGGCATGACGGATACCGGACAGCTCTATATCTCCATGGAGCTCGTACACGGTTTTTCCCTCCACAAACTCAAATCCGCAAACCTCTCCCTCAATACCGTCATCGAACTCATCACACAAATTCTCGAAGCCCTGGCGCTTGCACACGCCCGAGGACTCATTCATCTCGATATCAAAGCCGAAAATGTCCTCGTCACGATGTCTCACAACCAGCTGTGGACTAAAATTGCCGATTTTGGCCTTGCATCCCTTCCCCTGGATATGACCACACCGCTGAATACCGGTTTTGGAACCCCCGCCTACATGGCCCCGGAACAAATCCTCAACCAGGTATCACTCATCGGTCCATGCTCGGATATTTATGCAGCTGGAATTATTCTGTACGAAGCCCTGACTGGTCATCTGCCATTTGATGAAGCCAACGCATTCCAAACACTCAGGGCACAAATCAATTCTCCGATTCCCCCGATTGCCTGGCGCGATCGTTTCGATTCCCAACCAAACGATATTAAGGAGGAACTCACTGCCATCGTATACAAAGCACTGAACAAAAAGCCCTGGGAACGCTTTCTTTCTGCAAATGAATTCAAATGCGCGCTGAATAACATCCGAATTCTGAATGATGAACAGCAGCCGGATCCCATCATCGAACAAATCCGGCAGGAAGCAGATCAAAACATGTCAGTTTCCGGAATCCAGGACGTTCCCGATGATGACATCAATGATAAAATTCGCGCAATCAAAGCAGCTCAGGACTCCGGATTGCGCTGGGTTCCCGACAAACATTCCAGTGACAGCCGGGCCCCGAATTACCATGAGCCCGAAAAACTCAGTGAATCTCTTGAAACATTCTACATTATTGAGAACGAAAAACTGAAGCCTGACTCGGCCAGATTCATTTCAAAACTCGCCAGAACAAAGGAATACTCCACGCTCAGCAAGGATGCAGACAGAGCCCTGACAGGACATGGCATTCAAAGAATTATCTGCGGTGGATTCGGCATCGGCAAAACCAAACTCATTAAATATCTCTCCGAGAATTACCTTGCCGATAAATTCAGCGCCATTACATGCATATCCAATCAGTATCACCCCATATCCAAAAAGCGGCTCTCTCCGAACGAAGTATCCGCCAGCATCTTCCTGAACCTCATTCAGCAGCTGCTCAAAATTCTCAGTGCAAACGACAACTCCGCAAACGAACAGGCAAATGGCAGCATCCTGACAAAATTAAAATCCCTGTCCTCCGATGCGGCAGCGACGCTCGATACGAGTTTCTGGAATGAAGCCTCCGATTTTATCGTACGTCTTCTCTCCCAGGCGGCACAATTCACTCCCGTTTCCCTGTTGATTGATGATCTGCAGCACTGCAATATCGCCGTCTATCGTCTTCTCGATCGCCTGAACATTCTCGTTGAACATCTGCCGATTCTGTCGTTGGTCACCTATGATCCCTACGAACTGTCGGCATCCGCAGAAAGTTCCAAAATAGGGTCAATGCCCTGTTTTCACAATTTGTTTGCAAATCAAATCCAGTTGGATCCGCTGCCTCAGCAAACGTTGGTCCAAATGCTCAAATCCTGCTGGCGTATCGACGATACACTCAGTCAGCGCATTGCCAGTGCCTCGTTTGGCAACCCATACTACGCCACAGCGCTCGTTCAGCACTTGAATCAGGCATCCAGACTCCAAATAACGCATCACTCACTGTTTGGCCTCTCCCCCAAAGATACCGCACCACTGGGCGTTCCGAGAGTCATCGCAAAGTTTTTCCAGACAACGCTCGACGAAATTGCCCTCGAGATGGGAATAGAGTCCGAGTTTTACCGCGAAATCCTCATTCGCATTGCTGCTTTCGGTTCCCAGATGACCATGCCGGAGCTCCAGGCTTTCTGGAAAATTGACAACGACGAAGCTCTCGCCGACTGCTGGCGCGAAGCCATTGCTGCATGGTGTGAACGACGCATGCTCATCCTCTCTCAGCCGGATGCTCTGCAAAACAATGCCGTCAGCACCATCACATTCACCGAGCCCTGGCATGCCGATATCATCATGGCAAGCCTTCCCTCCCGGCGAGCAAGAGCACTCAAAGCACAGGCTGCCATGGCACTCATCGAATGCTATGAAAAACCTGATTTCAAACAATCATGGCGCATCGCACAGCTCTGGCTCGAAGCCAGGGATATCATTTCCTATCTGCAAAGCTGCCAGCAAAGCGCAAACAGTGCTTTCGATGCGGCAAATCTTAAATTTGCATTTGCCAGATGCAACAATCTGGCGGAATTTTTCGACGAAATTATTAAAATTCAGGATCTGAACAACGAGTATTTCAAAGCCATCGAATGGAGCAATGCGCTCATTCTGGGGGCAGAACTGGCCATTAACCTCGATAATCAAACCGCCTTCGAAAAATATTGCAGCAGACTCAGTCAATGGAATGAAACTTCCGGCCAGGCAGTATGGCTGGCGCATATCCAGCGTCTGAATGCCAAATACCTCCTTCGAAAAAATAACCTCCAGCGGGCACTCGAAACCGCTGCAGCGGCAAAAGAGAGCTTTGAACACTGCAATGACAGCATCGAAGCCGCACGAACACTCATCATCCAGGCTGACTGTATGCTGCTTATGGATAATTCCGAAAATGCCAGGCAATTGATTCGGACAGCGATGGAAACATTTGCGCAAAATGATCTCCCCGTCGATTCCGCAAATGCTGAATTCAGGATCGCAAGACTTGAATGGTTTTCGGGACAGACTTCACAGGCTCGGGCATCGCTCCAAAGAATTGTCGGGATCTTCGAAGAAAATCAGGCCATCATTGAAAATAATTCAGCCCGTTTTTTGCTCGAAATGATCGACTTTTTGGATTCACCAAATCCGAATTCGCTCGAAACGCTCCAGCATTTATCCCTGATGATTGCCGAACAGGGGGACGAAAAAGCCTCTTCACACACATATTCAGCGCTTCTCATTGCTGCAATTCTCGAATCAGACTGGCAGATCATCCATACGATCCTGAATATCGTCCCCTCAAAAACGGCCGATGGTGCCCTTTTGGCCGGAACCCAGGCATGCGCACGTTCCATCGAAATGACACTCAACGGCAATCATTTTGATGCCGACAACGAGATCACGACTGCCATTGCCTGCTTCGGTCCGCAAAACAGAAGGGCCAGGGCCTGGTGCCACACACTTCTCGGGGCCCACGCTGCCATCACAAAACAGCTCAAACCGGGATTCCAGGCTTTCGACAGAGCCAGAAATGATTTTCAGTTGCTGAATGACAGAATCGGTATTGCATCCGTCATCCTTGGACAAGCAGCCCTTGCCTGCGCCTGCGGGCAGTTCGATGATGCATTTTCCATCTCGCTGGATGCCCTCCAGGCTGCCAATGAAGCTGAATTGCCCATTCATTCGACACTCGCCATGGCAATTGCAGCCAGTTCCTGCCTCCAGACGGGAAATTTCGACAAATTCGAACTTTGTTCCACAAATCTGCCCTGCACCTTGCCGAATTTCTTCAAAGAAAATTGGATCTCCACTATGAATTCAGTGCTCAGAGTCAGTACCGAACTGCGGGTTCCGCAGCAATTTACCGAAAAAATTCAGCAAATTCTCGACGACCTGCCCGTCGGTCAGTCCGCGGCACCCTCACTTTCGATGCCATCCGTCGAACTGTTTATATAATTGCCGCAAGGCCATACCAAAGGAGTCCATTATGCCGGACAAACCCTCCATCCCCAAAAGCTTCAATCTCAGACAATTTTTCGGCGACTACTTTGATATCATCCGTCGTACAGGCAGCGATCGCGCCGAAGAGCTCGTTGAACTCGTCGAAGAGCGGAGAAGCATGCAGCGATGTGATATCTGCGGAATGCCGATGAAGGAACCTGCCAAATCCCCCAAACCATTTATCGGCGCATATCTTTGCGACACCTGCCGTCGCCAGCTTCAGCAGAGATAGTCATGATGCTTTCAACAGAAGAACGATTGCAGGCCAGACAATTCAATCTCCGGGCCCGGCAGATTTTCTGGCGAGGCATCTTGCCCGATACGCATCCCATATGGCACCTCGATGAAGATGCTGTCGTGGACTGGGTTTGTGACTATCAATCGAAAAACATGCTTCGCTGCGACGGCAAATTTGGCCCCTCCACCCTGATAACCTTCATGGCCAATGCACGCGGCGGTATCGGTGGATTCATCGTCGATGGCCAGGAAATCGATATTCCGGGTGCCCGCGTGGCCAGGATGTTCACTCAGTCCGCAGAAATAAAGGTGCAGCCAGATCTGTGCTGCCTGCTTTCAATTCCGGAACTCGATTATGTGACGCGGGATCGGTTTAACGGAAAAGCCTCAGTTCGCGCACATTTCAGCATTGACAGCTCGAACGGACCGGATGGCGAAAGTCTCATCATCCAGTGGGCCGATCCGCTCAGGGAAGTTCCCTTTACCCCTGCATTCGAAACCGTGGACTATCCACGAAAACGACAGTGTGTCGGCATTGAAATCGAGAATGTGCTGCTCCTGTACCAGCTCGATTCCGACGAAAGAAGATGGCTGCGAAGACGACCTGTCATCAAGGCAATGATAGGAAACAAACTCATCAATCAGCCCGCAATCTACGATGCTCAGATCAAAGCATTGAATCATATTCTGAAAGTTCTTGAGGAATTCGCCGGCATTCCCAGGGTATTCCCGAATCAGGACGGACAGTACCGGACTGAATTGCTGGATACCATCGATGATTACAGAGGATGCCTCGCAAAATTCAATTATTTCCAGATGAACAACGAACCCGGCGCAGGCCTGGTTCCTCATCTTACGACGCTGTTTGGCCCTCTGGATTCCCAGTCTTCCGACGCTGAAAGCACCGCATCTGAGGATTCGGCAAAAGCCGATGTACTGCCGGATATGTCGCGCTTTGAGTCCCAAAGACAGGAACTCTCTGACCATCCGGAACCAACATCATCTTTCCTGCCGGATTACGAAGACGGCCCCAGATTCAGTCTGGCCAACGCCATTGCTGCAGCATACGGTTCAGGAAAAGCAGCCCGCGCAGGCAGAATTGCCGATAAATGCCAGAAATTCGACCGCGACTGAGCCATAGGGCTGACATTCGCCAGCCAGTACACAACAAAAAAAAGGCAGATGCGATGCATCTGCCTTATGAATAGCGGGAATAGGATTCGAACCTATGACCTTCGGGTTATGAGCCCGACGAGCTACCGGACTGCTCCATCCCGCATCAAAAAAACGGTATTGAATAAAGAAATAGCGGGAATAGGATTCGAACCTATGACCTTCGGGTTATGAGCCCGACGAGCTACCGGACTGCTCCATCCCGCATCAAAATGAACGCCTTGCGGCGAACGGCGCGCCATATACGCTTGCCGCATTCAAAAGTCAAGCAATTTTATTTTTTTTATTCAACTGAACCAATTCAAGCCATTCCCTCAATATTTTCATGATGAATCGTTCGCGCCACAGACAATCGGCGAGCGTATTGAGCCCCCGGGCGAAATAGCGCGCCGGCGAAGGCGTATTGAGCCTTTGGGCGAAATAGCCGAAGCCCCAAAAACCATCACACTCCCCCTCGCAAAATCAGCAAGAATAAGAATCTGAAATAAAATTTTTGTTTCAGGTTACTTTTTTTCCAAAAAGGGCTATAAATTTTTCCGGGCTTTTTTAACTGTTCCCAATTTCATAATCAGGAGTTACCCTATGAGGAACAAAATACTGTGCATTTTAGCAGTCACGTGCTGTGCTTCCATCACTTCAGCCTGTGACAGCGGCCAAAAACAACTTCCTGCAGAATTGGTCATGACTCAGCATGCCATGCTCAATGGTACCAAAGATACCTCTGCAGCCCACAAAGCCGTCGTCGGCATTTACCAGAAAGGCGGAAACTATTCCTGCGGCGATGATATGCTGTTCTGCACCGGTACGCTCATCCATCCACAGTGGGTACTGACTGCAGCGCACTGCGTTACGGAAACCAAATCATCCTATTACTATGGAAGCACAGTAACGCCCAGCCCCTGCAATAAATATATCAAAATCGGCATTGGCAATACCGAGGCCGAAATTCAGAAGAATCTCTACGACATCGCTGGTGCGAACTACATTTTCTATCACGAAAATTACGGCGATCGTAACCTCGATTCCAATTATGGCACAATCGACAGCGATATCGCCCTGATCAAGCTCAAAGATCCTGTCCCGGAATCTGTTGCCAAGCCTATTCTTCCGCATCCCAATTGGCTCAAGATATCCTCGAATGATTTGGAAACCGATATGGAATTTTCGGGCTTCGGCTTCGATGAAAAAGGCGGTTCCGGCACAAAGCTTAAATTCACCGGCGCCATTTCGAATTACTGCGGTCCGGCCAACGGCAGTTCAGACAGTACGACCGGATGCAAGCAAAGCGCCGTCACCGTCACCGGATGCCATCCGTCCCCCGACTACTGCAGCTACTACGGATATCAGTATGGCCAAAAGGAATACGTCCTCATGCCCTACGGAAGTATCTACTACAAACAGAAAACCGGCGGCCCCTGCCAGGGTGACTCCGGCGGTCCTGCATTCTATACCATGGGCAATACGGAATACGTCTCTGGTATCACGAGCTACGGTGACTCGATTTGCCAGGTCTACGGCATTTCCACTGCAGTGCAGGATTACTACGACTGGATCATCGAAAAAGCCCCGGAAGTCGCAAAACAATACAAGGAAGTCTGCGGCAACGGCATCGATGATGATGGCAACGGTCTTACGGATGGTGCAGACACCGCATGCACGCCGGTCTGCGGCGACGGCTACGTCAACGGAACCGAAGAATGCGACGGCAACCTGTTCTTCGCTAATGAAACTGCATGCAGCGCATGGGACAGCGTCTATATCGAAGGCAACGTCTCATGCGGAAGTGACTGCAAAATCAATTATGACGCATGTGTCAAGGCTCCCGTCTGCGGCGATGGCATTCTCAACGGAACAGAAGAATGCGACGGCAACCAGTTCCTCGCCAACGAAAACGCATGCAGTGCATGGGACAGCGTCTATGCATCCGGAATCGTTTCGTGCAGCGAGGATTGCACAGTCAATTTCGCTGCTTGCCAGTACCCGAAAGAAGTCTGCGATGACAACATCGATAACGACAAGGATTCCCTGACCGACTGCGATGATCCCGACTGCGCAAACGACAGCGCATGCGCTCCCGCCACACCGGAAATCTGCAACAACGGTATAGATGATGACGGCGACGGCGACGCAGACTGCGACGATGAGGATTGCCTCGATATCTGTACGCAGGAAGTATGCGGAAACGGTGTCATTGACAAAGATGAGGAATGCGACGGCCAGACCTTCCTGCTCAATGAAACTTCATGCCATGAATGGGTTTCTGTCTATATTTCGGGACAGGTTCACTGCAATAGTGACTGCACCGTCAACTACGATGCATGTTCGACCATCCCGGCTGAAATATGTGATGATCACATCGACAATAATGGAAATGACCTCATCGATTGTGATGATCCCGACTGCTACCAGATGTCCGTCTGCCAGAAATCCGAAGATCAGACCAATCCCGGCGACGGCAATCCTGGTCATTCTGCCGCTACCATCGCTGTCGAAATCTGCGACAACAACACAGATGATGACAACAACGGCCTGAAGGACTGCATGGATCCGGCATGCTACAAATCCTCCATCTGCAAACTTGGCAATGTCTACGAAATCTGTGATGATCACATCGATAACGATCTTAACGGACTCATCGACTGCGCAGATCCCGCATGCATTTATTCCGCACTTTGCGTCACACTCGGCGCAGAAATCTGCGGCAACAACATCGACGATGACAAAAATGGTATGATCGACTGTGAAGATCCGGCATGTTTCACAGTACCTGCCTGCGGCAAAAAGACCGAAATCTGCGGCAACAACATCGACGATGACAAAAATGGTAAGATCGATTGCAAGGATCCTGTCTGCGCAACACACGCTTCATGCAGCAAAAACGCCGACACCGAAAATTGCAGCAACGCGCTCGATGATGACGGCGACGGCGCCATCGATTGCAATGATGCCGACTGCAGGGATGATGCCGCATGCGCAAAAGACGAACAAAACTTCTGTCCAGACGGAACGGATGACAATGGAGATGGCGCCATCGACTGCAAGGATGTTTCCTGTGCTAAAGCCCCGGAATGCCTCGCCCAGGAAATCAGCTGCCAGGCCAATCCACTCCTGCCGTCACAAGGTTCACTCGCCGCGCTCCTGCTCGGTCTGCTCGGCTGCGGTGCTCTGATTCGACGCAGAAAAGAAAATTAAACCACAGCACTAAAACCCGTTCTCAGCAAAACCCATCGCATCGCGATGGGTTTTGTCGTTTGGTGCACGCAAAATCCACAGCTCCGTTTTGTATCAGAAATCACTGGTTTAACACCCAAAAGTGTCGTATTGTTGCGGTTGTGGACATCATAAAAGAGAGTATGTGTTTGTAAAAGACCGGTTTTCAGGCAGAGTGCCTGTCGCTCCGGCAATGCGCGCATTCTGAATAATACCCACTCACGAACGGAGAAAACGATGAGAAAACAAAATCTGTACCTGTTCTCTTTGGTATTGGCTGCGTCCGTATGGACGATTTCGTGTTCTGATGCCACATCGGCTCAGCAAGATGCGGATATTGACGAAGAATGCTCCGAGCAGAATCCATGCGAAGATCCCAACATGGAATGCAATGATGAAGGAAAATGCGTCGATAAAACTGACGCACCAGAATGCTCCGATCAGAAGCCATGCGAAGATTCAAGCAAGGAATGCAGCGCAGAAGGAAAATGCGTCGATAAAAGTGACACCCCTGAATGCTCCGAGCAGAATCCATGCAAAGATCCCAATCAGGAATGCAGTTCGGAAGGAAAATGCGTCGATAAAGACGCCGAACCCGAATGCTCCGATCAGAAGCCATGCGAAGATTCAAGCAAGGAATGCAGCGCAGAAGGAAAATGCGTCGATAAAAATACCGAACCTGAATGTTCCGAACAGAAGCCATGCGAAGATTCAAGCAAGGAATGCAGTGCAGAAGGAAAATGCGTCGATAAATATACCGAACCTGAATGTTCCGAACAGAAGCCATGCGCTGATTCCAATCAGGAATGCAGTTCGGAAGGAAAATGCGTCAATAAAAATACCGAACCTGAATGTTCCGATCAGAAACCATGCGCAGATCCAGGCAAGGAATGCAGTTCGGAAGGAAAATGCGTCGATAAAACCACTGAACCCTTGCCTGCTGCCGAAGCTGATTTGCTGGATGTCGTTTTCCTAAAGGATGGTACAGCAAAGGATATCTCGAATTCACACATGGCCGTTCAATCCGGCAGTCAAATCCCCACCACCCATCATGACAATACTTTTTCGAGATACGTTGCGGCTTTTAACAGCGCCATGGGAACCAATACGCAGAGCTATTATTTCATTGATTATAGCGACAATGCAAATTTCCAAAACCAACTGGCTGACGGCCACAGCATCGAATCGCTCATTTGCCCAAAACAGGATTATGATGGTAAAGAAGAGATCATGCCATTTTCATCTTTTGGGAGTGCCGGTACCGGATTGATTCTGCCGAAGAGCAGCAATAATGAATCAGGCATAACTTTCCTCTTTTTTACAGAAGATGCTAACAAAGAGCGCCCTGACAACTGGATAATCAGTGGCATTTTTCCCCAAAAAGACAGATGTTACCACTTTGTAGGAACATGGAATAAATCCACTGGCGAAGCCAGCATCTATATCAATGGCAAGCTGCGTGGTTCCAAAATAGTTTCGGGGAATTTAAAATTTCCAAACCAGAAATTCTTTGGCATCGGTGCTTTTGCCACCCAGAAAGAAGGCACAAATGCGTTTCATGGCGATATTGCAATCGCACGCATCTACAGCGACGCACTGCCCCCCAAACGCATCCAGGAATTATATACAAAAACAAAGCTCTCCGAAACGACGCCTGAATTCAATATGAAGGTCAGAAATCCCAAACCATTCCGGCTGTCATCCATCAGTGACGACGCCATGAGTACCGGCGAAACTGCATACAAAGTCTTTGCCCCCTACACTGACCAATATACACTGACATGCAAAACGGCCACGAAGATCGAAGTCTGGGATGCCGAAGGCAACCTGATCGCCAGCGGCAATGATAAACTGACCGTCACGCTGAACAAAGGTGAAGAAATCTACCTGAAGATCCAATCCCCGGCATCAAAAGACTTCTTGCTGGAGACCACTCCAAAAGATCATCATATAGAACTGCCCTTTGAGATCAATACATCCATTGATCCATCGTCATTTTCCACAAAATCGACATCGGACGCCGACCCGCTCAAACCGGCATCAATCAAATATATCAAACGCTCATCGGAGCGTTCGATGTATGTCTATTCCAACAGTCCGGAAACATTGCGCCGTGCCAGTCTCAATACCTGCCTGACATCAAATGATATCAGCGACAAAGACGTTTTCTTCACGTTTGAGCACAATGACGGCAAAATGAGCGGTAATCCTGATTTCTATTACGGTTACCGCGTAACCAACACAGGAACAGATGATTTATATATTACAGTCAAGAACCTCGGACTGCAGACAGGTGGCGACGGAACATGGATGGGGGAAGATGAATGGGTTAAGTTCTATAATATCAATTTCCGTACAGATGTTATGGCTCAATCAGAGCTTCCTACTTATTGGGATTATTATAATTTTTGCAACAAATATGAATCTGAGAACCGAAAACCGATCACCTATCGGATTCCTGCAGGAAAATACATCTATGTGATGGGCGGAAAAACGGCTGATGCCTACAAAAATATCAATGTATTCAACAGTGCCAACAAAAAATCTCCGCATAGCTGCAGCAATGGTGCAGTTCTATTTTCAACATACGGCAGCAAAGCCAAAGGCGAATTCGTCGTATACAATGATATCAATGCTCTCAACAAATCCATCGCAGCCACGCCTCAGAACGGATACGATATGGGCAAAGATGATGCAGGCAATGGAGTCATTGGACATATCGGATATGATAGCTATTATGGCGTTGTCGATTCGGATTTAGTCTGGACATTCAATGATGCTACTCCCGCAGGCGCCCTTCCCGTTTCCTTTAAGAATCCCCATAGATTAAAAAATGAGGCTGAAACAGGGAATGCTTTTGAAAAAATCCCGGATGAATCATTTAAAACAGTGGACAACTCAAATGCCAGGTCCTGGACTACACACATCAGCCCGAATTTCATGGATAATGCTGTTGGTATGGATTTAACGGCTTTTCATACTATTCGAAGTGATAATAAAAAAGATATCGTCGCAGATTATCTCCATTATGATCACAATGGGGCAGCCAGAAACGATGGTTTCGGCAACTGGATGGTCGATTATATCGAGACAATTACATTAGTAAATCAGGGCAATAAAGAACGTACATTCACTTATACACTTAGGCCTGCCGCCGGAGCAATAGCAACATTTATACGTAATGAGAATGGCTATATTCTTGATGATTACAGTCCAAGATACTCTATTGCTCACGGATGGGATCTCAAAATCAATCATCCTTTCAAATATTCTGTCAAAGTCCCCGCACACACCGTCAAACAATTCTCAGTAAACTACAATCTGCTTGCCAATTCGACAGGAACAATAACCCACAGTGCGGAATTGAAATAATATATTTGCGCCCTGCTGCCATGCACGCAGGGCACGACCGCTATTGCATACGCGGTCTGTGGCCGGGCTATCTGCGATACGCCCGGCCTTTTTTTGTATGAATTCAAATCAGGAATTCAATATATACATCATCCATTCGCGTTCCTTTTCACGCATGACCTTTTCTTCTTCGGGTTCCGCATGATCGTATCCCAAAAGATGGAGCGTCGAATGGATCACCAAAAACGTCAGTTCATCCAGCAATGACCATGTATCCGTCAGGGGTTCAGGCCCCTGATCGTTGACCCGATCCCTGTGATGACACGACGCCACATAGCGCATCGCCGTTTCGACGCTGATGGCGACATCCCCGAGCGGAAGCTGTGACGCTACCTCAGGATCCTCATCCTCCCGCATCGGAAACGACAACACGTCCGTCGGTTCATCGATGTCGCGCCATTCCTTGTTCAACGCGCGAATAGCCTCATCTGTCGTCAATACGATACAGACCTCGGTCTCTCCCTCGCCGATATGATCATACAATTTTTCCACGCGCTCACTCAAGGCACGCATGGGCACAGCCAGGCCCGATTCGTTCATAATTGCATGCGGAGTATCTTCCAGTTCAAGGGGTTCGTTTGTCATGTCCTCTGTCATAAATCCTCATCTCTCCCAAATCAAGGAACCATAAAATCAGCGCTGTACACCTGTGCTCCGTCCGCACCTTTGATCAACACGCGCGCATATTGTCCGGTCAGTTCGACGGCATTGCCCTGTTTGCCGGTCTGCTTCGCCAGACTCAGCTCCACCGTAGCCTTCGAAGATGTTCCGGAATCCGCAGCCATCGTCATGCGGTATTGAATGGTATTCTTACCCTTTGTCAGATACTGCGAAATATCCAGCGTTTGCTGGGCTTGTCCCTGCAAAACTGTTTTGATGAATTTCCCGTTCACATACACGTCGATGTTATATCCAAGCAATCCCGGTGAATCAAATGTCGCCACAAGATAGGTCGGATTGACACCATCCGGAAGTGTCGCAATCCCGGCAGGGGCTGCGGCAGGCACAGGTATAGTCGCCGCTGAAGGACTGACCTTGGCTGGTGCAGTCGCCGATGGTGCCACTGCTGCTTTCGGCGTCGTATCGACCAGTTTGTACTGCGGTGCAGTCAATATGACGTTCCCTTTGGCATCAAATTCCACCGTCACATCCGTAAATTTTTGGTTCGTTACTCCCGTCACATCGATCCCGTTAAAAATGATACTCGGATCTGCCAGAGCAACCGAAGGAATCAAACAAAACAGACACAAAAGAACGATACGGATATGCATAAAACCTCCACACAATTTCTTCAATACATTACAAATTCAAAAGAATGCTGAGTTTCGACTTGACCAAAAGCAGGCGAACTGGGAAACTATACCACACCATTGGCAACTGGGGTTTTCTGTTCCCAGGTTTCCCGGCCTGCCACTGGCTGACAGCTGGTATTCTCGCCTGAGAATGCTCAACATTCAAGCATTTATCCGCATTTTTATTGCCGGATGACGTTTTTTTTTCACTGGTATGTTATTTGCTCCATAAAATAAGTTGGTGTTTTGTGTTTTCTCTGACATTCACAGGAGGATATTATGCTCAGCAGCTCTGAAACCATTGGACGACGAAACGACATCGATCCACTCGTCAGTTATGCCTTCAAGGTTCAAATCAATAACAAGGAAGTCGCCCGATTCAGCAACGTCGATGGCCTCAGCTATGAAGTCGAGATGATTGAATATCGTGACAGTGCAACGCCCAATATGCCGATGTACCGTCAGGGTCGCAAAAAACCAATCCGCGTTACACTCAAACGTGGCGTTCTCGTCGGCTACAGTGCAGAAAATGATTTGCTCAACTGGATTACCGAAGTCGAAAAAGGAACGGTCAGCGCTCGTTCAGTCAATATCGAAGTCGGTCAATACGGCACTGTCAATGAAGCCGGAAGCACCCCTCATAGCTGGGAACTTACGGGATGTGTCCCCACCAAATGGACGCTTGGTGCCCTCGATGGCAACAGCAATGGTCCTCTCGTCGAAACCATTGAACTCCTTGCACAGACCATCGCCCGCAATTAATATTGCAGCAGCATCCTAATCCCTCGCCCGGCGAGGGATTTTTTTTGCCATAACACGATTAATCCCCCGCATCGCGGGGGATTTTTTTTAATACCTCACAAAAAAGGGGACTGCAGTCCGCAGTCCCCAACTTGTATCAGCACATTCCGCGTCTTCGACGGTATATCAATGCCGCAACCGGCAACAATAGCCACCCAATTGCCCCATGTCCCGACTGCTGTGAACAGCTGCCGCTGGAAATGACACCTGTCTCGCCCTCCTCCTCTGGGTCATCATCTTTCTTCCCGTCTTCACCACAGTATTTGTCATAACATTCTTCATCGTCGCTGCATTGCTTAACCCTCTTGCCCTTGGTGCAAACATATGCAGATTTGGACGCTTCAATGCATTCCACTTCCCCTTCAGTGCAACCCGGATCTTTTGATTTACATTCCCCATCACTACACTCCCCGCTGCATTCTTTATACTTATAGACAAGCTCATCACTACAAATCAAAATACCCTTTTTGTCACTGGAATCCAGTTCATCCTTGGCACATTTGGATTCGTCAACCTTTTTGCATTTCATATCAGTCTGGCACTGCCCTTTGATACAACTCGAAAGCTTCGGGCAATCAAGAGTCTTTTTCTTACCATTCTCGCATATTTCAGCCGTCGAATTATCAATACAACTGTCCTCGGAACATTCCCCGCAAAAACTCTTGGAATCATTATCCACACAGCCATTTTTACAGGCTTCCTCAAGCACCAGCTTTCCAGAACTGCAGCGCATAAGATTACTGCCGTCACAGGTCAGAGCATCTTCAGTGCAATCCGGCTTATCGACAGTAGCTTCAACACAGGCATTATTCTTACATTCTTGTCCCGGCTCACAAACTTTCTGTTGATACTGACCGCCAATACATTCATTGAGTACTGAATCTGTCAAACAGACACTTTCTTTGCATGAGCCATCTGCGGGAACGCATGCATTATTCTGACAAATCTCGTCCGAATCACAGAATTTCTGCTGATAATTGCCGTCAACACACTCATTGAGTACGGAAGGCGACTTACAGACACTTTGTTCACATTTGCCGGGAGCTTCTTCCTGCTTCTTCACACACGCATTATTCTGACAAATTTCATCCGTTCCACAGAATGTCTGATGATAAGAACCGCCGACGCACTCATTGAGAACAGATGCTGTCAGACAGACACTTGATGTGCATTGCTCCACTGTAGGTACACACGCATTATTCTGACAAATTTCGGTCTTCCCACATTCTTTCTCATGATAAGAGCCGCCAATACACTCATTGAGTACGGAAGGCGACTTACAGACACTGGATGTGCATTGTTCGGCAACATTCTCGACACATCCCGTGTTTTGCACGCATTTCTCATTTTTGCCGCAGGTCGTAGTAATCCAATTGCCGTTCTTGCATTCGCCGTAAACCGATCCTTCGCACTGCGTCGTACCATTCACACAACTGGCACAATGGTTATTGGAACATCCGGCACTGCCGCACGAAACCATGGAGCTCTTTACGCCATTGTTGCAGATGAATTCCATATTGTCTTCGCACTGATACCCGGAACCGCTGCATTCTGCGCAAGCCGTTCCCGATGAATTGCACCCCATTGGACATGAGGTTTGGTCCACCCAATGTCCCCCCGAACAAACCTGTATCTTGTTATTTTTACATTGCGATCCGCTTCCCGTGCACTCCACACATGTACCGCCGGAACACGTCATTCCGCTGCCGCAGTCCGAATTCCTTTTACATTCCACGCACTTCTGGCTCACGCAATAATAGCCACCGCTGCAGTCCGTATCATAATAACACTCGACACATCCCTTGCCTGCAACATTGCAGACTTCAGAACTGGAACAGGACTGCGATTTCCATACACCATTTGTACATGAATAATAATATTTATTACCGCTGCAATAATCCTTATATCCTTTGGCGCGGACGATAAATGATGCATATTCAAGTCTTTTAATATTATTGTTTCCATTAAAATTATTATGATCATCTCCTAAACAAATACATGATTTATACAATGCCTGAGCCATTCCAGCATACCAGAGACTCGGATTAGAGCTAAGTTCCTTATTAATATCATTAAAACTTGTCGATGAAACTGTCTTCTGATAACTGATCTTAAATCCCTTTACGATGAGCGAAGCTGCAGCACTTCGAAGCAATGGATCATTGGGTTTGTATAATTCACTTCCTCCCCCGAATCCACTTATGATCTCATTCTCAGCCAATATTTGTATATATCCACCATATGTATGGTTTGAAATATCGGTAAAGGCATCTCTGCGGCTTGAAGGACTATATCCAAGTGCTTTTGCCAATATATACGCAGCCTCTCCGCGCGTAACTGGATTACTCTTACCAAAAATAGTACTTGTTTCTGGGGGGAAGCCTACCGTGCAGGCATAATAGACGGTACTTTCCTCCCAAGTATTCAGTGCAATATCAGAAAAATCATCCGGCGAGCACGCCATTGCATGACCACTCCCCAACAGTGTCAATGCAGCGGTACAAAGACAAGACATCAACCCATATCTTAAATAATGCTTTTTCATCTCAAATCCCTCCATTCAAACACGTTTTCACACACCACACTGCATTCAGTTTATGCGATTTTCCCACCGTTTTCAAACAAACAAATGAACTACAACACACCTATCGTACTACTCAGCTAGCCTCTCCGAAGTCTTCTGCCTGTGCCCAAGATTTGCTGATTTCCCATTTCACATCGTGTGTAGGAAAATGCAGGCTGCATGAGTCCGTCCGTATTCGCTCCTCTCGCCTTGACACATCCCAATATCTTATGCTGACCATCCTTGAGCCACTGTAAGCACTCTCTGCTTAATTTGCGTCTAGGGGAGAGATTTCTCCTTCTTCTGGTTTCTTCGCATAAGTTACCTTTCTGTTCTTGGTTTGAGTACTTTGTTCGGCCCTTCGGTTTTCACCTACTATGGCCTCTGCTGACGTCTCACCGTTCGTTGTTACTGCTTCCTTTTCGGTCGCTGGTGAGACCTCCCCGGGTAAGAGCAACTACCTTCATTCCATGTACCTGCCACATCTACCCCATGGCCTCCGAGTCGTTATAGGGTTTGTTGTCAACCGCCAGCTCGCCCGACCATGCTCACCTAATATGTGGTTTCTATATCGTCAGGTCGGAACTTTGCCTCCACCTTCCTTCAGATTCCGCCTCGCGACGGACACTCTTGGTCTTGGCTAGTGATTCCCCCGACTAGGGTTCACAGAGGACTTTCAGCTCCAAGTAGTTGCCCATGCCGGCGCGCTACGCGCTCCACCCCAGGCTGTAACTGGCACGCTTTCAGCGTGCAAACGAATGAGCGCAAGCGAACCCACATCCCTCTCCACTTCGGAGAGGGCGCCGCGCAGCAGCGGGTGAGATCCAAATGCAAAGTCATGCCCCCAAATGCAGGCGAGACGCCTGCAACCCCAGCAGGAATGTCCACCCCCTAGCTGAGTAGTAACTAATTTCCAAAGTTGTTGTCTAAATAACCTTGATCTTTTTTTTTTTTTTTTTTTTTATTCTTATCGTGGCGGCAGATATCCTGATTCGTCACAAATAATGACATTGCATTTTGTTATGGTATGGCGCTATTTTTTTACCATGCACCATAAATCATGCAATTATGCACTGTTTTGAAAGATGCAAAACTTGTGTGATTGAGCCAAAGTATTGATTGGCAAAGTGGAGGGTTTCGAGCATGAAAAGAATTGCTTTTATGATGTTGTTTACGCTTAGTCTGTTCGGATGCGACAGCGACAATGATAGTAATTCAGGGCAGAATCCGAGTGGTACCCCCGGGACACAAATGGGTACAGAATGCCAGCCCAAATGTCATTATTGGGGGAACAGCGTTTTATGATTGGGCACTCGACTGTCCGTATGGTCATAAATCTGATTTCAGTTTAAAATGCAACGGTTCTGAAGGCGATAAATGTGGAATGATTGATGGCCGAGATCGGTGCTACGAAGCCTGTCTTGTGGAAGGCGAAGCAGATACGCGTGAAATTACTTTAAATGATAAGTGTTATAAACAAACCAGAAAGTGTACAAAAACTGGTGATATACTCTATTATGCTGATGCAACGTCAGTACTGTGTGGCGGGGGATCTGGCGGTGACAATTCTGGCGGTGACAATTCTGGCGGTGACAATTCCGGCAATGGGTATATCGGCGAAGGCAGTGGAAATATTGAAGAAGGTAAAACTTGTGGCAGTGCCGGTTGTGAACTTTGTTCAGGAGACACTTGCGTTGTCGGATGTAAAGATAGCGAATCCTGCAGAGAATGTACCAAATCTACCATCGGGGTTTGTCGCGATAGTTCATCTGCGACGAAGTATGCATGTCGCGGAAATGATTGTAGTATCAAATGCGAAGATGCCAGTTGTTCTTCAGTTTCCTGCGAAGGCAAAGATTGTCCGGGAATCAATTGTAAAACCGCAGGCTGTAAGATTTGCGCAGGTTCTTCATGTCTCGTAGGCTGCGACGAAAAACTGCAAACGTATGGCTGCATGTTTTGTACTCCTGATTCACACGAAACGCCATGCAGCGGTATTGGTACAAAGTATGGTTGCAATGGCGAGGATTGTGTCATCAAATGCAAGAATGCAGGATGTATGGCAATCACCTGTGAAGGTCAGGATTGTCCCGAACTCAATAATTAATTTCTTATATACAGAAAAAACGCCGCGTATCCCAACGGGATAGCGGCGTTAAGCGAGCCGTAGAGACGTGTCGTGACACGTCTCTAGGCGAGCAATCATATACAAAACGCCGCGTATCCCTGCGGGATAGCGGCGTTAAGCGAGCTGTAGAGACGTGTCGTGACACGTCTCTAGGCGAGCAGGCACGTGTCGCGACACGTGCCAACCCAATATAATATATATATTATTTCTTCATTGCTTCTTCGACTTTGACGGCTGCGGTGACGGTGGCACCGACCATGGGGTTGTTGCCCATGCCGAGGAAGCCCATCATTTCGACGTGTGCGGGAACCGAGGAGGAACCGGCGAACTGAGCGTCGCTGTGCATACGGCCCATGGTATCGGTCATGCCGTAGGAAGCAGGACCGGCAGCCATGTTATCGGGGTGAAGTGTACGGCCCGTGCCGCCGCCCGATGCGACTGAGAAATACTTCTTGCCCTGTTCGACACATTCTTTCTTGTAGGTGCCGGCGACGGGGTGCTGGAAGCGCGTGGGGTTGGTGGAGTTACCGGTGATGGAAACATCGACACCTTCGAGATGCATGATGGCGACGCCTTCGCGGACATCATCACAGCCATAGCAGCGGACCTTGGCGCGTTCGCCGTCGCTGTAGGCTTTTTCGCGGACGATATTGACTTTGCCGGTCGCATAGTCGAACTGCGTCTGAACATAGGTGAAACCGTTGATGCGGCTGATGATCATGGCGGCGTCTTTGCCGAGGCCGTTCAGGATGACGCGGAGCTGATTTTTGCGGACTTTGTTGGCGTTGCGGGCGATACCGATGGCGCCTTCGGCGGCTGCAAAGGATTCGTGGCCGGCGAGGAATGCGAAGCATTTGGTATCTTCGCTCAGGAGCATGCTGGCGAGGTTGCCGTGACCGAGGCCGACTTTGCGGTCGTCAGCGACGGAGCCGGGAATGCAGAAAGCCTGGAGACCTTCGCCGATTTTCTTGGCGGCGTCGGCGGCTTTGGTGCAGCCGGATTTAATGGCGATGGCAATACCGAGAACATAAGCCCAGCAAACGTTTTCGAAGCAAATCGGCTGGATGTCCTTGGCGATCTGATAGGCATCAATGCCTTTCGCTTCGCAGATGGCTTTTGCATCATCGAGGTCTTTAATGCCATACTGGGCGCAGACTTTCTCGATTTGAGGAATACGACGTTCGTAACTTTCAAAAAGTGCCATAATATTTGTCTCCTCTTAGTCTTTGCGCGGGTCGATGTATTTCTTGGCATTTTCAAAACGGCCATAGTGACCGGTGGCTTTCTTGAGGGCATCTTCAGCGCTCATGCCGTCTTTAATCCACTGCATCATTTTGCCGAAATGAACGAACTCATAACCGCAGATTTCGTTGTCTTCGTCGAGTGCACAACGGGTGACATAACCTTCGGCCATTTCGAGATAACGGGGACCTTTGAGCTTGGTGGCATACATGGTGCCGACCTGGCTGCGCAGACCCTTGCCGAGATCCTCAAGACCGGCACCAACGAGGAGTCCGCCTTCACTAAAAGCGCTCTGCGTACGGCCGTACACGATCTGCAGGAAAAGTTCACGCATGGCGGTGTTGATGGCGTCACAAACGAGGTCCGTGTTGAGGGCTTCGAGAATGGTCTTGCCAATCAGGATTTCGGATGCCATAGCGGCAGAATGCGTCATGCCGGAGCAGCCAATCGTCTCGACGAGTGCTTCTTCAATGATGCCATCCTTGACGTTAAGGCTGAGCTTGCATGCGCCCTGCTGAGGTGCGCACCAGCCGATACCGTGCGTCATACCGGAAATATCTTTAATCTCTCTGGCCTGAACCCACTTCCCTTCTTCGGGAATGGGCGCGGGACCGTGATTCGGACCCTTTGCAACAACACACATGTTCTTCACATCCTGCGTGTATTCCATCTGTTACTTCTCCTAAATTGAGTGACGTTCCGGCCACTATGGCCAAAACTTTGCGGGAAATCTTTTAACACATTTTGTGTGCATATTAATGCTTTTTTTTATTTTTTGTTCAGGCACTATGGCCTGCGGCCATACGCGCCTGTTATCGGTCTATCTCGCCAATGGGCGGCCATGCAGCCGCCCCTACGGCTCGATACGGCCGATAAGAGACGTTTCACGAAACGTCTCTACTGGATTTGGGGGCGTTCCTATGCGCGTTGCGCATACGGAACGCATATTTGCCTATGCGCTTACTACCACCTATAAACATACTCGGAATATTGTGCATAGCGCTTAAAGTTTAAGCGAAATGGGGAAGAAGTCCTTGGCAAGGTCCGGGGCAGAGCCCCAACTGAACATTAACCCTTTGCGTGATCTACGCCCATACGACGCTTTAAAAAACATCCCAATCTGATATAATAGAAAAATAAGGATGGTTCGGTCTGTCCGAGCCAAACACCCATCATTTCCATGAGCAGGAACTGTTGATGAAAAAGCTATCGTTACTCACCATATTGTTTGCATGGTTCTTTATACCACAGGCATTTGCACAATCATCGAAGTGTGAAAATCTGGACCCTAAAGCACAAACCATTGTTCAGCAATCCCTCGACCAGATTCATGCGTATGGCTGCTGCACGGATTCAATTTCGGCATGTCTGAAAAAGGCAGATACATGTCAAACGGCCGTGTTTCTTGCTGATGAAGTCTGCAGACTGGCGTCGAAAGGCAGGAATGCCGAAGAAATCAAAGATGCCATCAACCTGCGCCACAAGGCCATGGATCCCGAAGCAAAGGTTTACAGCATTGCTGTGATGCCCGAGCATATATGGGGAAATCCGGATTCAAAAGTCATTTTGAGCGTTTATTTATGCGGACGATGTCCATATTGTTCCCGGCATGTCCCGCTCCTCATCCGCACGCTTGAAAAAACAAATTTTAAGGATCAGGTTGCCATAAATCTTCGATATTTCCCGATAAAAGCCCACGAAAATTCGACGCCGGCAGCATTAGCCATTGAAGCTGCAGCCCAAATGAACAATGCATGGGCATATCTTCTCAAATCATACGAAAACTTCGATGCATTTACGCTCAGCCAGATTCACACCTGGGTCAAAGAAATTGGCATGAACGATGACAAATTCTCCGAATTGATGAAAGATGCATCCACGCGTTCGACCGTCGCAGCATCCAAAAAAGAGGGACTGGTCAACGGCGTTACGACGACGCCAACCTTTTTCATCAATGGCCGCAGAATCGAAGGAAAATTTGATGTCGATTCGATCATCAGCATGGTCGAAGAAGAACTGGCCAATATTAAAGAACGTGCGGCAAATTCCGCAAGTGATCAATGAGCCTGTTGCGCAACGCTTTGATCCCGGCGTACGCGCATTCCGCCATTCCCAAGGGCTGTCGAACTCTATTTGCCGCGCATTCAGGCCTCCAATCTTTTCTTTACTTTAGAAATATATCTACTAATATATGCGTGGCTGTATGTGCCAGAATTATCCGCATAGCCGAGGAGGATACATAAATGAATAAACGCTTGAGCTTTCTGTTCTGCAGCCTGGCTGCAATTTTAATGGTTAGCTGTGATGAAAACAGCTCCACAACGAATATAGAGCCTGGATCAGATAGTGATACCTGTGAAACCGGTACCAAATGTGGCGATAAATGTGTTTCCCTGGCAGACATGCACTGGTCTGGTTGCGGAATCTGCGCAAGTGGCTACGAGGATAAAGATAAGGATGCGGCGAATGGTTGCGAGGCTTCAAGCAGTTCCGGAAATGAATGTTCCGGCAATCAGGTAAAATGTGGCACATCCTGCGTGGTCCTGGCTGATAAAAATTGGTCACAATGCAATGTCTGCGCACCGAATTACGAAGACAAAGACAAAGACCCTTCGAATGGATGCGAAGCAACCAAAGACAGCGGATGCACAGCGCCAAAGGTCTCGTGTAACAATGATTGTGTTGATCTCAGTGCCATGCACTGGTCTTCGTGTAATACCTGCGCACCGGATTACGAAGACAAAGACAAAGACCCTTCGAATGGATGCGAAGCGACCAAAGTCCCAGAGTGTACTTCCCCAAAAGTCATATGTAACAATGCCTGTGTCAATCTCAACGCGATGCACTGGTCTGAGTGCAATATTTGTATGGATGGCTATGAAGATAAAGATGGCAGAAAAGACAATGGCTGTGAAAACAGGATTTATGAATGTCCAATAGGGCAAACTATATGCCCAGGGGGATGTGTAGATTTATCAGAAAAACACTGGTCATCATGCAATGTCTGTATGCAAGGCTATATTGACGAAGATAAAAATCCAGCAAACGGCTGTGAAATGCAGGAAGTGATTTCCGGATGTGATTCCGGAAAAGTGCCTTGTGGCGAAGGTGGAGAAAGCGGCGACAGTGACGTTGAGTGCGTTGACCTCGCCGCAAAACACTGGTCCGCATGTGGTGTGTGCATCAGCGGATACGCCGACAAAGACTATAATCAGGATAATGGCTGTGAATCCGTGGAATGCACCAATGGCCAGGTCGAATGTAATGGCACATGTGTGAATTTAACCCAAAAACACTGGAGCAGCTGCAACACCTGCCGTGGCGGATATGAAGATACCGATAAAAATCCGCAAAATGGTTGTGAGACTCAAACCATGAACATCGGCGAATGCTATCTGCCATCCGACTGTAACCAATTACCACACGTATCATCCACTAACTGTGCCGGAAACGTCTGTGAAATCCTCGCATGTGCAAATGGTTATGCCGATTGTGACGGCGATTCTGCAACAGGCTGCGAAGTCGCTTCTGCCAGTGATTACTATCATTGCGGTGCCAGCGGTATGTGCCAGGGTGCGAATGCGGGCAAACAATGCAAACTCGGCGAACAATGTGCCAATGGAACATGCAAGCCCGTCCCCGAAATCATTGGCTGTTCCGATGGCACACGCGAAGGGTTTATGGATTTGATGCGTTTTAATAACCTCGCAGCTTGCGGTGGTGCCTGGACAATCCCCGGCATCCATCACAATGTCCCCGCATGTGGCCGTGAGTCGGGAAATAGTGGATCAAACCGGAACGGTACCGGCTGTAATCTCGAGGATTTATGCGCCGAAGGCTGGCATGTCTGCCTGGGCCGCGGCGACGTGATGACTCGCTCTGAATACGGTTGTAACGGTATTATGGATGGTACAAACGCGAATGAACCTGCCCTTTTTATTACACGCACCTCTTCCCGGGGGAGCCTCAATTGCGATCCCGATACAGTTGGCGTACCTCTCAACATGAACGACATTTTTGGTTGCGGTAATTTCGGCTGCTATGCCACAGGTGCAGACTGTGATCCGCTAAAGCTCTCTGGCCACAACCTTTGCCAGGCTCTAAGGAAGAATTGTGATTGCAGAAAAGATTCTTCCGGCGAGATAATATGCAGTACAAGCACCGAATGTAATGGCCATGGCATTGGTCACCCTCTGGACTATTTCGCACTTTTGAATGATAAAACGTATACCCCCGCCTGGTCATGTGATGGTGACACTTGGGAGGAGGCGTCCAACGTCGTCAAATCGCAGCCCGACACTCAGGGTGGCGTGATGTGCTGCAAAGATCAATGCCAGGCAGACGCAGACTGTGGCGTCGGGCTCATCTGCAGATATCACGTCTGTGTCGAGTGCATCCGCAAAGAAGACGGTAGTTATGAGGGATGCCCCGCAGGGAAAACGTGTTCTCAGCATCACACCTGCGAGTAATTTTCATGATGATGGGGGCAGCCGCCCCCCTACACATTTATTGGCACGGCGTATTGAGCGAAGCGAAATAGCCGCGCGGCGAGCGCGTATCGAGGTAGAGACGTGTCGCGACACATCTCTTACCGAGATAGCGCCGCGCCAATACGCCGATATCCACAGTTGCACAGCAACTACTTCATTTCGGACTGTTTGTGCTGTGCCAAAAGCGATTCTAAAATTTGCCTGACCTCGTCACCCGACGATTTGTCTCGCAATGCAAAATCCACAGATGCCATCAGCAATCCAAACGGCTGGCCAACATCATAGCGCACATCACGATAAACCACCCCATGTATCGGATATTCACGCGTATATCGCCGCATCGCATCTGTGAGCTGTATTTCTCCGCCTTTGCCAGGCTGTTGCGTGCGTAAGTAATTAAAGATCTCAGGCGTAAATGTATATCGACCGGTTACTGCAAGCGACGATGGCGCAAGCGAAGGCTCCGGCTTTTCGACAAGATCACTGATAACAAAAGCACCATCAATGTTTTCCCCTTTAACGATGCCATAGTTCGAACGCTGCTCGAATGGCACTTCCATCAGCAAAACCGCTGGCGTACGTGACTGGAGCATCGCTATCCCATTCGTCATCAAGACTTCATCCGGCAGCAATACGCCAAACGGCCGTCCCCCCACGTCCTGCTCTGCGCATAAAATTGCATCGCCAAGACCTTTGGGATTTTCCTGAATACACGCTCGCACCTTCACACGATGATGCAATTCTGTGAGTGATTCTCCGGCATACCGTGGCCCCAAATCGCTGGAATCAAACCGCATAAAGTGATCGAGTACATCGTGTTTTTCCGGAGAAATTACAAAAATAATTTCTTCATACCCGGCATTTACGGCTTCTTCAAATGCATAGCTCGCGCTCGTCCGGCGCCAGACTGGCAGCAGCTCTTTGGGAACATTGCGAGTTACAGGCATCCAGCGTGTTCCCTTGCCGGCAACAGGAATCACAGCTACTTTAGGCGTTGTCATGGTTTACATTCTCCCGTCGATGTTTCGCACCCAGTTGCACACAGCTCATAATCACCGTTCCAGACACTGTATAGCGCACCGCTGTCCACCTGATGGCAAATGAACATCCCGGAATCCTTGACATCCATCGAATCCGCATTCACACAACGGTTCTGGCGATCACCCGGATTGTTACATGCATACCCGCACATGGCGATATCATGAATCGTCACACATGCTTCCGCACAATAGACGTTGCGCACCGATGCCTCCAGGTTGGAGTCCAGATAACACATCGTTAGATTGCGGCGATCACATTGATAATTGGATTTATCATAGGGATCACATTCATTCTCGGCAAGCGCGCACTTCTGATGTGCTGCATCACAACTCGCCTTGCAGTAATACCCATCCACACTGATCCAACGCAACAGATTCCGGGTCGTGCGTTGACATGCAGTTGCAAAAACCGTTGGCTTCGAATTCAAACTGTCATCACATGTGCGTTCCAGAGCATTCAACTCAGAACAAATGCCATGGTTATAATCTGTATCAATGCACCCAGACTGAACTTTCTCAACACCATGATATGTTTCGTAATATACGACACATCCACTCGGACACGCGGTTTTGACGACAATTCCCTGATCGCAGTAAACCGTCTGATTGCCATCACAAAACTCAACAAAAGCCTCAGGATCACAGGGATCATCGTTTTGATATGATCGCATTTCAGCGGTCACACAAATACCCTCCGAGCATGTTCCTGCATTGCAGTTCTTTCCTTCACAAGGATCGACCTCATCGCCAATACCAATATCCACACAGTCGCCGTTTTCTATCTTCTGGTTCGGACCACACTCGATATCCACACAACCGCCATTTTCAATCTTCTGATTCGGACCACACTCGATATCCACGCAACCGCCGTTTTCAATCTTCTGATTCGGACCACACTCGATATCAACGCAACCGCCGTTTTCTATCTTCTGGTTCGGGCCACACTCGATATCAACGCAACCGCCATTTTCTATCTTCTGATTCGGACCACACTCGATATCAACGCAACCGCCGTTTTCTATCTTCTGGTTCGGACCACACTCGATATCAACGCAACCGCCGTTTTCTATCTTCTGGTTCGGACCGCACTCGATATCCACGCAATCGCCATTTTCTATCTTCTGATTCGGACCGCACTTGATATCCACGCAACCGCCATTTTCTATCTTCTGGTTCGGGCCACACTCGATATCAACGCAACCGCCATTTTCTATCTTCTGGTTCGGACCGCAATTGATATCCACGCAGCCGCCGTTTTCTATCTTCTGGTTCGGACCGCAATTGATATCCACGCAGCCGCCATTTTCTATCTTCTGGTTCGGACCGCACTTGATATCTACACAACCGCCGTTTTCCATCTTCTGGTTCGGACCGCAATTGATATCCACGCAGCCGCCGTTTTCTATCTTCTGGTTCGGACCGCAATTGATATCCACGCAGCCGCCGTTTTCTATCTTCTGGTTCGGACCGCAATTGATATCCACACAACCGCCATTTTCTATCTTCTGGTTCGGACCACACTTGATATCCACGCAACGTCCATCTTTTATTGTCTGACCAGATAAACAATTACCCACGCCTGCATTAAATTCGACGACTTCATTACAGCCAAATTCGATCGCCGCAAACAACGACAAGATTGTCAAAGTCCGATATCGAGACATTACCAGTACACTCCACAAAAGGCTACAACAACGACATAACAAATCCGCAATCTGGCAATCATCTGCCAGACCGCAGAAAAGCGTCAAATGCATTGTAAAATCTGTGCCACAGTTGCATCAATATCTTGTCTGCAGTGTATGGATACAGGCAGCTCCAGCAATTGCACATGATTTACCACCCGAATGATCTCGGCAAACTGTGCCCGAACAAAAGGCTGCGGCGGATTTGAAATGGTCATCTGCTGGCGCAGGATATCTGGTAAAATCTCAGTTTTATCAATATCCCTGATGCTTCCGTTACTATCCGCCGCCCGAAGGACAATAAGCGTTTTTAATGGAACTGGCGACCCCTGACATCTGGACGAACAAACACAAAGCGCTTTTTTGAATCCCATATCGACGGAAAGCTCGACAAATTCAGCATTATCAAACATCCCGTGTCTCATCGCAATATGTGAAGACGACGGCACTGCATACACCAAATCCCCACATCCACACACCGCCAGGATATCATCAGCAACAAGTCTGGCAGAAGAAATTCTATCCAGCAGTGCAGCGGTAAGCGTCGACTTGCCAACGCCTGGCAAAGCCAGCAGCCCAATACAGCCATCGGATGTCGCAACGGCACCGCAGTGGAGTAAAACATATCCACTCAACACCCTTAAAAATGGATAACCAATCCGCTCAAGCAGATAAAATTCAGGCAAAGTCTGAGAATGTGCCTCCAGCTGGTGCAAAGTCACTTGATTATTGGGAAGATCCAAATCGATGGCGCATCCTTCATATTCAATATGAAAAGAAGAATGATGGCAGATTTCGACGGTCAGGCAGCCGAATGATTCATTCTTATGTAATAAGCCATCAGGCGTTTGATTCCAGATAGCGTGGTACCGCGCCCGGGTTGCATCCGGCAGATTGTCACAGATCTTAAGCACGGTCACCACTATCCTTCGTCTTCAGGATACCAGCAGCGAGCATCTCATCTGCAAAAGCCCTTAAATCTTCGACCAAAGTTTCTTCGGAGACTCCATCAAAATGCGCAAGTCCTTCACGTACGATTTCCGCTTCTGTACACCTGGTGATGCGCTCAAAAAACCACCTTGCCGAGTGATTAAGTGAATAGTATGCATTATGTTCCAGCGCCAGCACGACGAGTGAATCATCTACTGGCTGGATATCGATATCTGGCGAAAGAATATACTTTATCATTCTGATTCTGGTTCTGATTCGGGTTCCGCGTTAAGCTGCCACTGATTGATAACCAAGGTTTCTGAGGCAGATGAATGAATATAATTATATCGCAGTTCTGCGGTGGAGAAGAGATTGAAATCAAAGCCACTACGTATAGATTTATAGGCAGTCAGCTGAATATACAATTGACCGCTGTTGTCATCCGGCCAGGTCTGCCAGGTCGGAAATTCCGCAGAAGTGGCACTGCCTGGCAGATAGAATTGATATAACAACCGCCGTCCTGCCGAACTATACATTGTGACCGTCAACTGATAAAAATCAACATTTTTAGGATATTCAACTTTCCAGGAAATCGTTCCAGTCTCAAGAATATCTTCAGAATCAGTTGTTAAAAACTGAGGGATGGGAGCTGCTGGTCCAACTTCAATCACATTCGAAGTAATGGGGTTATTGTAACTATAGAAGACAGTTGCCGGATAATAATACTGAAGCTGCCCATTATCCAGTAGATTGGAAGTATAAGCACCAACGATATGAGCCATTGTGGCATCTTCCAGTACCCCACGCAGCTGTGGCAATCGTGACGCTACGACGAGATCCGTATACGAATGATTTTTAAGGAAACCGCCGATATAGCCTTCATTGCCAAGAGATATATAGCTGTTGGATACAACTACATTCGGACCGGAATTAAGCGGTGCATCGATCAGTTTAATCGGCTGAGTCTGGTTAAGAGGAATCGGGCAAGACAGATCATTCTCAATTGTCAGGCCATCCGTCACCATGATATGCCGCACAAGACCAATGAATTTCGGCGTAAATTCTCCGGTTTTGACATTATGCAGACCACAAACCAAAGCCACAGCAACCTCACCATTTCTAGCAAGGATGCGGTAGCGACTCCCCTCTTCAAACAAATAATAAACATCGTTTTTGTCATAACTGGGCGAGTAGGCACCGAGCATCGATTGAATCACAATACCAGCTTTCACCACATCAGGATCCGAAGCCAGCTCGACCTTTCCAAAGCTGCTCACCTTGCCGACAAGATAGGACGGAATAGGCGTATAGGGAACTGTAATATCCACCGGATTCACATCGAAATCGGAGGGCGGAGGCGGCGGAGGCGGCGGCTCGGATGGATCTCCCGAATCGCCATCTTCTGCATGCCAGTCTTCCAGAAATAGCGTGATGTTGGATGCATTTAAAGGTTGCAGCGTGTTGCACGAATGCTCTGGCGCACACGCCACCACAATCTGATCCCCGTTTAGCGAACTATCATAAAACGACACTCGCCCGTTAACATCTGTCTTTCCCTGCAGTGCTGTCTCACGATTACTGCCAATAAATACCGTCGCTCCTGGAATCGGAACAGATGTATTCACCGTTAAAACCGTCACATGCACCTGCCCATGTATATCTCCACCAGCCGCACTCGAATTGATGCCGCTTGGATTATAATATGTCAGTTTTGTAGAAGCACATATCTCATCGCCACATTTTAACACAACAGAAACATCACCAGCTGCATGCGACGGTGAATCAAAAAACACCATATTGCCGGATATATAATTATAGTTAACTTCGGTGCCATCCACCAGCAATGTCATATCTTGTGTAAATCCACTGCCATATAAATACACAGGCATATTTCCCGGGATAACAGATTGATCTGGTGAAATGCCGGTAATTTCTACTGCATCATTATAAGTATAGATCAAATCCGTTGGAACATCCGCCCTCCCCTGTAACAATTCGATGGGAACACTTCCGGATCCGGCAGGAACCATTACTTCAGCTTTGGTAGAATCAATCACCGTCACTTGTCCAGCTTCCCAGGGACCGAATTTTACACGCAAATCCTCAGTAAAATGCTTCCCGGTTAAAGTCACTTTATGCGATTCGCCGATATCACCACGGGAAGGCTCAACAGCTGTCAGTTCCGGATAATCGATATATTCAAATCCATCGCTCAGCCTGAGCGTATCAAGCACCACATCAACGATACCCGCATTGGCGGAAGCCGTTTTTACCTGCCAGCAATCCGCATTCTGCGCTTCTGACGTCGCCTGTGCATTGCCAAAACTTGCGTTTCCTGCCGTAGGCAGATCTACACCGCATATTGAAACCGTATCGCCACCCTGGGTTTTGCCAAATGACGGATTGACAGACAACACTTCAGATGCACTCTCATTTGAAACATAATAGAGCTTAAATGCGGATCGCTTTTGACGCCATTTGTCAAATACCAGGATCTCATATTCTCCGGCAGGCAGATCCGGTGCAGCAAAAGACAGCTCACTTTCGGATTCGACCTGGGGGACAATAACCGAACTCCCAATTCTGACAGAAACTCCGGAATCAAATCCACTGCCTTTCAGCGTAATCGTTGGAGCGTTTCCGACTTTGACGATCGAAGGTTCGGCACGCAGCAATTCAAGTGCAGGTAAAACCTGAACCGCATGCGACATCACCGCACCACTCACGGCATTGGTTACAACGAGATCAATCATTCCTGGCTCAAAATCAGGAAAAGCCCCAGTCAGCATCTCAGAATCATTCACCTGACTGTCTGCCAGTGGTAAGCTGAGCGCATTGGATTTAAAATAAACCCTCGATTTATCATCAAATCCCTGGCCACGAATCAGGATGGGAGTCGCCTGACCAGCAACAACCACTGGTGGCTCAACGGCATCAAGCGCGACGTTTTCCCTATAGCAAAAGCCATTTTCGATGGTAACCTCCGCATCATCCTGTTTCCAGATCACATCGACGCAACCAGGTTTACCCGCCGGAACTATCACACGTACAACTGAACCAGAAACATAAGTCTGCAGCGGGCTCGTGACATTGCCAAACCGGACTGTTCCCGATTTTTCCAGAAGACTCCCTTTCAGTCTGACCTCATACCCTCCACGGACATCCCCGAATGACGGCGAAACAGATGTGATTGCCAGCGTCTCCGGTATCACCACCTCGCTACCGCCTTCGATATCAGGCTCTGTGCTTTCTCCGCCAGGCTGAATGCCACCAGAACCGCTTGGCTGCTGTGTACCACCCTGCTCCGGTATAATATTCGGATCAACCGGCGTCTCCGGAATCAGGGGCAGCGGCGGCTCCTCTTCGACATAATTGATATAATCATCAACATTGAAGCAGGCGTTCGCGCCCATAGTCATCATGCCGATTGCCGCCAGTAAAATGCATCTTTTTTTTCTGGATTCGATCATCTCATTCCCCGCACCATCCGCTAAAGTATGCAATCAAATCTCCAACTATTTCTATAGACATTTCTGCGTGTCAATGCCAATTAAAAATGCAAAAAACACAAAAACGATGATGATGCAATCACAACGATTTTACGATTCTTGCCTGCTATCGCCTGGTTCATTCATCGGTTTGGTGCCGGGCTATTTACGGCACGCGGGTATGCCCCACTGTGCCGTAAATACGCCCGCCGTTTTGCGCTATTGGCTGTGACAGTTGGCATGCCAACTGCACAGCCAATACGCGCAAAAAAGCTTGATTTCGCCAACCAAAATTCTATGCTCAACACGCACAATAAAGATAGACACCCGAGATGAAAGCGTCGAAGAACGACAAAATAATGCCAAGACAGGACTCAACATCCCTGGGGCAAGGTCGCAAGAGACAAAGCGAATTTAATATTCCGAACTGAGGAAAGAGCTCCTTGGCAAAGTCCGGATCAACGCACCGGCTGAACCGTAACGACCCTTGAACAAAAAATCATCACATATCGATCTCGGACCGACATTGCTGGCTGCAGCAGGCATTTGTGATGACAACAGCTTTATTGGTCATTCATTGCTTCATCCCAGTAATCACCAGATTCTGGTCAACAAAAAAAGTAACTTTCTCTATCGCGACGACCAATATACACGCATTGGCGTACAAGGATACCGCGATCAATTGTATCGCACAGATGATTTCCTCAAAAACACGATTTCTGGCAAGAAAATACAAAAGCGCTCGAAAGTTTAAAAACAAATGCACTCAGCTATCGCAGATTGATAGATTATGTATACGAGAACCACAAAACACCTGCGCTTGAACAATAATTAAGGCAATGTTTAATCTGTGTAGATATAGTTTTACCCCCGAAAGTTGCTGCGCCCATACGGGCGCAGCCCTTTACACCTGACGTGGATCAAAAGCAGAGATTTCAGACAGTTTCTTAAACAGCGACTTTTCTTCATTGGTCATTTGTTTAGGGACACAAACCATCACTTCAAGCAACAAATCACCGCGTCCACTCTTTTTGTACAATCCTTTCTCCGAAATTCTTAGTTTCTGCCCACTTTGTATACCCGCAGGCAATGACAACTTGACGTTTCCGGCGAGCGTCTGACACTCGATTTGTGCGCCAAGGGCAGCTTCCCACGGCGTGACTTTCAATCTTTGTATAATATCAAAATCCTCGGTTCTATATTCGCTGTCCACGACATTAATACGTATACGCAAATCGGAACCGTCAGCAGCCTGTCCTTTCAGCTTAAAGACTGTCTTGTCTTTTGCGCCCTTTGGAATATTGACTTTAATCGTATTGGTTTGAAGATTCTGTGTAATTGAAATCGTCTTTGGCTGAGGATCGAGCAACTCTGCAACGGTTAAACTGAGGTCCACAATAGGTGATTCACCGGCAGATGCTGAAGATGAACGACGGGGACGTGCGCCACCCATGGTCTGTGAAAAACCTGGTGATCCACCGAAATTGGCAGAGAATCCCTGGCCACCGCCCATGCCCCCCAATCCGCCGAACAATGTCTGAAAGAAATCACTCATGCCGTCCATCCCCCCGACATTGAAGTGAATATTCTGTCCGCCTCCGCCAAAATTGAATCCACCCCATCCTGGCGGTGGCGTAAAGCTCTGGCCATCTTTCCACGAAGATCCTAACGCATCATATTGTGCACGTTTCTGCGGATCCTTTAAAACCTCATAAGCCTCACCAATATCTTTAAATTTCTCCTCTGCAGATGTATCTCCCGGATTGAGATCCGGGTGATATTTACGTGCTAATTTTTTATATGCTTTTTGTATGTCGTCAGCGGATGCAGATCTGTCAACATCAAGTATTTTATAATAATCTTTATATCCAACACTCATATATACCTCCTGTATTATCACTCATCATCTGTTGATTGATTGTCCTCCGATGCATTTGTATTTTCAGATTTCAATAAGTTCTCGTCATCAGCATCCGAGGAATCCGTATCATTAGATGCTTTATCAACTTCAGATGACGACTGTTCTTCGGAATGTTCTTCATTCAGAGGCAAAGATTTAGGCGCTTGTCCCAATAATCGTTCTCTGAATATCATGACGAGCCACAGCCAAAACCGGAGCAGTCACGATGGATTCTTCACGACAATGACACGAGCGACACGAGCAATATCACCATTTTCGTACATAAACCCCTTGCGTTCGACAAACAGAATCGTGTTGTTCTCTTTAGTCGGATCCTGCATGGTTGCAATGGCTTCATGGCGCTTTGGATCAAACTTTTCACCAACATCTTCGACCGGCTTAATGTTCAATGTCGCCAGGCACTTGTTCATTTGCTGAATTAATGAAGCAAATCCTTCGTACCAGGGGCCGGATTTCTCTGCCATCGATGCCAGCGCACGTTCTGCATTATCATAAACATCCAGCCAGATACCAATGACACGTTCACGCTCTCGGCGCCGGACATCATCAAATTCTTTCGATGTCCGCTTGCGATAATTGTCGAAATCAGCCCGCAATCGAATATAGGCATCTTTCCAGTCCGGTTCTTTTGGCTGTTTGTCCTGTTCTGCCGCTGCTTCAGCATCGTTGTTTGTTTCTTCAGCTGATTCTGAATTCTCAGAAGCTTCGGCATCTTCGTTGGATGCGGTGGCTTGTGCATCTTCAGATTCGACATTATCCGAGTCGAGTTCTGCCTCCTCAGCCTCTGCATCCTGAGCCTCAATTTCTTCTTCCGTCATGATTTCCGGCTCTACTTCCTGATCTTTCACTTCCTCAGCAGCCGAGACAGTTGTCTCATCAGATGCGTTAACTGGAATATTCTGAGATGCATTATCCTGTGACATGATTCTATCCTTATAAAAACATTAAACAAGCTCCCGAAACACTCAGGAGCTTTACCAACTGGTCAACATAAACGCAGAGACTAAATAGTCAAGCATTTTAAACGATGCAAATCCGTTCATTCCTCAACGAGACAGATTTTAAGCGGTAAACCGGGGCGTTGCGGGGCACAGCCCCGCAAGGGGGGTAGGCGCGTATTTGCATCGCAAATAGCGCCGTAGGGGGCTTTGCCCCCACACCTCAAAACAAAAGCGATTCAACGGTCCCCTAAAAACGAAAAACTCTCAACAAATGACACGGCAGATTTGTCATCATATTGATCGGTTCTTGCGATATTAAACAGAAGATATTGCTTGCTCGGGGTAAATATCCAAACAGCCTTGCCACGCGACTGTTTATCGGGAATTTCAAAATCACATTTGATAACTATATTTTTGCCATTATCGAGATCGCCCGCATTACATGTTGGTTTGGCTGATCCCAATGGCACAAGGAAAGACTTCAGTGATAAGTCGCGAATTTGCTTATCTTTTACCGGATCATCCGATTTTGTATAAGGTTCAACCTTGACGCCGAATTGTCCGAATCTGTGATGAGATGCCGTATATATATGCGAATCATTAGATACATTTTCTACCGGTGTTTTCGGAAATCGTACAGAAAACATGTTCGTTTGATTGGTGTATACCGGCCAGATATCAGAATTGAGCTGGTCTTCCGAATCTGAAACGCTTGCATGAAATATATCATTTTTATCCAGATTCTTTTGTTCAATCATTTGATCAATGGCGATATCTATAGCAACATACAACGGGACGAGATCGATTTTCCAACGATTCTTTTCATATTGAAAACCAACCCGATTCTGGACATTATCCGTTGATGTTCCACCATAAATGAAGTCTGCCAAAATATACTGATCACCATTTTTTTCATACAGATTAAAATGTTCCAGCCTGGCCGTTGACAATGATTTATAACCAATCCATCCTTGTTTGAATGCAATTTCATAAAGCTGTTCCGGCGTCGCTTGATCGATAAAAGATTTCGACAACCGGGATGCCGCAATTCTGGCTGTAGTCTTCACAGTCGGCGGCAATTTCGACTCAAATCTGTTATAATTATTACTGTCATGTAATAAGAGTCTGGCTGCACTCAATACATTCGCATAATAATCTATAGAAGATGAAGACAAGTACGATACAGCCTCAGAACCATCATAATGCAATACTGCGTTCCGAAATGCATCAAAGACGCTCTGTACCTGATTCTGAAGATCTAAATCAGCATCACCGATCAAATTATACGCGTTCAACAACGGCGATGTATTAATCAGCTGAATCTCACCATCCGGCAACAGATTTGATTCCGCCTGAACCAGCGTTTTGGCAGGTTTGGATTCGTCCTTTATTGCTTGTTCCTGATCATCACTGCTGGGACGTGTATTGGATTTGCACGAGGAACTACACCACAATGCAGCCGTCAACAGTAGATAAATCCATTTTCGATAAACATGCATAATCAGTTATCTGTCTCCATTTATCGGGGTTGACGTTTGATGACCCGCGGCTGCATCTGTTCAGTATCATTTTTTGGGGTATTCGAATGTTCTGGCTCCACAACAGCCTCAGAATCTGCAGCAGGTTGTTCCTTATCGGATGTGCGCGGTGATTCGGACTGTTCAAATACTTTATTTTTGGCTCCGGGTGAAAAGAGTTCAAATGATTTGACAAAATTGTTTTTCGAAACGAACTGGCCAATATGACTCTGGTTGAATTCCTTAGCCACTGCCGGTGCATAAGTATCAATCTTGTCTATATATATAAACGCAACGCCAAGTATAAAGTATATAGCGACGACAGCTTCAATCACGCCCAGAATCGTTCCAAATATATGGTTCGTTTTTTCTGCGATTTTTATCCCTTTAACAAGCGTATTGTGCAGAAATTTTCCAATCAGAAAACAAACGACATAAATGATGCATGCAGAAGCAGCCAGCAAGGCGGTTTTGGCATAATATTCGTTTAATGGAATATTAAACTCAACCGTAATAACGGCATGAAGTATATTGGCCACTGGCGCTGAAAATAGTGCAACCAGAATGATGCCGGCAAGTGCAAATCCACGGCGGATAAATCCCTGACGATAACCGAGTACGCCCCAAACAAATACAATTGATGCCAGAATGATATCTATAATCATAATTTACACTCTATATTTATCAGCATTCGTTCGACCGTCAAATCTGAGAGAATTCGTCTATATCCGAAAACCATATATTCATCGCACTCAGCATTCGAATGATGATGATTCGCTAGTTGGATGGCGATGGCTTCAGCTCAATATTATAAGATGACACCGATGGTTTCAGAATGACACTTTTGGGCAAATATCCATTGGCAGATATAACGATCCTGCACGGGGCATCGGGATTGACCGGGGTTATCTTACATTTGCCGAGTGAGCAGCTACCTGTGCCATTCATCATGCCAAAGCGAGCATTCTCAGGCTTATACGATATGGTAAATGATGTCACTGCAGGCTCCGCGGGCTGCGGTAATGCCTCTTTTGCCACTTTCTTTGCCCTTCTGTGCCCCGACTCTCTGTGTGACGATCCTTTTTCTTTGGTTTTCTCCGATGGTTCATCATAACCATACATGAGATCATCAATGTGAATCAGCACTTCGCGATCCTGTATGCCATAAGCGATCGAGTTAGCTGAATTGCCGGTCATCACAAGTCCAACCAGAGTCAGCGTTTTTTCCGATATACGATTCTCCATCGGCGCTGGCGGCGGGGGCGGCGGCAGGACGATATCCTCCTGAACAGTCGTCTGTTTTGCCTGATTCCAGTAAACCATAATGCCAACGATTGCGCCGACAAATACAACCGCAAGAATCGCCAAAACAATCATTAATTTTCTGGATTTATCCGCATTGCCAGAAAGCGCATCTCCAGCGTTTATCTCTTGCAATTGCGCATTTTCCGGCGACAGGTTCGGGTCAAAAAAGCCAGCATCCGGTCTTTGTGTCGTTTCGGTCTGTTCCTCGATATCATCCACCAATGCCATGTCAGCAAGAGCCGGAATCAGATCGGGATCATTCCAGTGTTCAAGCGCTTCCATCACCAGCTGCGCAGACTCAAAACGCTCTGACGCTTTTTTGGCAAGCAGCTTATAAACAGTTGCCACCAGATTGGGATAGGGATCAAAAGCCTCCCCCATTGGCGGCGGATCCGAAAACAGATGTTTGGCGACGGTCGCATGCAGCGTTTCCGCATCAAATGGTGCGATACCCGTCAGCATCTCATAAGCGATGCAGCCCAGTGAATAGAGATCCGATTGCGGCGTGAAAGGCTGATTCTTAAAGAGTTCAGGAGCCATATAATTTGGCGTTCCAACAACATCTTCGTCGATTTGCTCCTCATTGGCATCGCTGCCAGACGATGAAGGCTCATTCGAATCGAATATCTTGGCGATACCAAAATCGAGCACTTTCACGAAATCATCCGGAAAGCCCATGCGCTGACACAGCATGATGTTGGATGGTTTCAAATCGCGATGCACAAAACCGTAACCATGCGCTTCATTTAACGACGACAGGACCTGAACCAGAATGGCCACAGCCCGTTTAGGCGGCAGGCTGTTTTCGGTCTCAAGAATGGACTTGAGCTGTTTGCCGACCACATATTCCATCACGATATATGGCACCTGCTGAGGCGTCATGCCATAATCATAGAAATAAACCGTATTCGGTGAATGCAATCTGCGCAGGATCTGGCTTTCCTGCTCAAAACGGCTGAACGTGTTATCCTGGCTCAGGCCTTCGGCAGACAAAACTTTGACAGCCACATCGCGTTGCAAATTCTGATCAAGCGCACGAAAGACAACGCCACAGCCACCACGTCCGATAATTTCAACAAGTTGATATCGTTCGTCGAGTACATCGCCAACATTCACGACATCACTGCCGCTACTCAGACCTGCCATCTGGCTGGCTAATTGTTCAACCATTTCTTTTCCTGTGCTGTCCACGCGAATCTCCACCCCCTCCGCAATTAACACGATTTCATTAAATACTCGCCATACTCCTGACTGTCAACATCACGTCCATTCACATCCTGGGTTACAGCATTTTAAACAGAGCCTGATTTTGCTTGTATCACGTAAACCCGCAAAACATAAAGACTTGTGCGAAATGGAGAAGGGGCCCCATTGAGTCTTTTGTTTGTCATGCTTACAGGTAAAATATGGAAGTTCATAATAATATGGCTCTGTTTAACGATCGTGGATATGAAAACGTAAGGTTGTCTGCTTTTCGGCCACGAGCGATGCGCAATGAGCCACGAGTGCTCATTGGTCAACTCAATGCTCGATGATCGGCGCGCTTTGCCAGTATATCACACGTATCGGGGTAACGCTGTATCCACGCTGGTTAAACGTAGCCCCAAATATTGCGGGTTTCAAGGGGCTCAGCCCCTTGACGGGGTTTGGGGCAGAGCCCCAAAAAAGTAAAATGCTGAAGCCCTGCGTTCACATTGCTAGGAATCATGAGAATCCATGCGCCTAAGCCAGTTATCCAGTGCCTCATCGATCTGAGCAGCCACGCGTCGATAGACTTCCGGCTCACGCCCCATTGGATCTTCGATTTCTGGTTGCGGGGTATTCAAGTACAATCCCAACATCACGATTTTGTGACCGGAAGCGGGATCAATGTGTAGAAGCGTATCGTAATGCGATCTATCCATCGCAAAGATTCTGTCAGCCGATTTGACGAGCAAACCGGATAACGCATTCGAGCGATGTGGCCGCAAATCAAGACCGCGTTCGGCAGCCGCAGCAATCATTTCTGGAGCCGCACTCTCCCCTATCAGGCGAAGCGTACCAGCAGACATGATGCGCGTATTCGCATGAGACGCAGATACCATTTGTCTGAAACGGTACTCCGCATAGGCCGAACGGCACATATTTCCGCTGCAGATAAACAAAACACGTTCAGGAAAAGCCGCCGGCAGCTCATTTTGAACGGACGGCTCCGTTCTGGGACTAACGGCGACTGAAGGTGGACGTTGTTCAAAACCGTACAGTTTGTCTCGTAAGCGATTTATCCACGACATATCTGCTTCTATCTCAAATGCAGCCAAAATCAGGGCATTGGTGCCACTGGAGGCGCTTTCTGGGAAGGTTCGGGAGTGTAATCCAGAACGGACAATCCATTGGTCTCGGTTTTAGTGCGTTTTCGCAGCATCACGTTCTGTGCCTTGATATTCGTCGTCTGCAACCAGACCTTAAAGTTTTCGCCGCTCTGCATATTATAATGATATTCATCTCCGTCCGCCAGCCCAAGGAATCGCATGGGCCGCGTGCGCAAAATCAACGAATTGTCGGCAAATGGCATCTGGATGATATTGCGGCGGAAAACGGCATCGTATTCAAAATACTGCTCTGCATTTGAAGGATACAAAATCGTCATTTGCAGGTTCGAATCTTTGAGCGCTTTGGCGATATCAAGCATGGCCATATTGCCGGTAAGATCTCCGCAAACCGGGAATACACGGTGATTCTGCCACAATCGACGGATGCGCTGATACTGCGTTTCATCCGTTATAAACGTCGGAATATCAACGATGACCTCGCCTTCTTTGGCTTTGCCGCCGCCATATTTCTTGGCGATAAGGTTAAACCGCCCCTGAACTTCACGTGCTCCAGAACGCCAGGCTTTCATGATGGCTGCAGATTCGGTCGGAAAATGCTTGTCCACCGCTGCCTTCATTTTGCTTTCGTTCTCTTTTTTCCAGTAAGTGCGGAATTCTTCAATGTTTTCTGCTTCCAAAAAAGCAGCGCCATAAGCCAGATGAAGATTTCGGATCATCTTATCAAAATCCATCGGAATGACGATCGAAGCATTGCTCCATCCAGCAAGCATATAGACCTGATCTGTGCCGACGCCTGACAGAACGCCGCCCATATCCTTGATATGCGGATACCACACATAATGGGCATTTTCATTAGACACCCAGTAGTGCGCATCGCGAACCAGCTGGTCGGGATCAGGATCGGGCCGAATGGACTTAAATCGTTCTTCTACATCCTGTGGCAGCATCTTGGCAGGATCGTTTATGGCATTGCTGTCTGCAGCCTGATTATTATCTGCATTTTGCTGCAAAGTTTCCGGGACTTTTACCCAGGAATTCTGTGCCACTGCTGCAGTTGGTAACATGATGGCGAGAGCCGCAATCATCCATAATACGTTTTTCATGCTTATCCTCCGATTTATCCAGAATATGATGCACATGATACTGCATGCGGCAGATTCCGCGCAGTTCACGGCCCGATTTCCTACTCATAAAATATGCCAATTTGTAAAAAAAGTAAAATTTGTTGGTTACAACTCGATGCCGCCTTTCTCAATAATCCATTGCTTGACAAAAGGAATGGTTTTACCTATAAGCCTTGCCGCCCGCGTGTCGGCTTTCTGCTAGCCCGGCTGAAACACCGACAAGGTCAATGAAATGGCGGGTTTTATCACTCTTAACCGGAAGGAGAAAGGTTTTGGAAAGTAAATCACGTGAATTAGGGCCACTTCAGGTAGCAGTCGAAGGTGCCAACCTCGGTCGTGCAATCAATCAGCTTAAGCGCCACATGGCTCGCGAAGGCGTCATGAAAGAACTCAAACGTCGTCGTCACTATGAAAAGCCAAGCATCATTCGTAAACGCAAGCAGAAAGAAGCTGCCCGCCGTCGTCGCAAAGAAGCTCGTCGTCGTGCCCGTTTTGTGTAATGACTAGAGTTTTTATATCAGCTTATCAAATGCATTAAATTAAAGGCTCTGTTTAACGATCGTGGATATGAAAAAGTAAGGTTCTCTGCTTTGCAGCCCCGAGCGATGAGCAATGAGTCACGAGTGCTCATTGGCAAACTCGACGCTCGATACTCGGCGCTCTTTGCCAGTATCTCACACGTATCGGGGTAACGCTATATCCACACGGGTTAAACATAGCCTAAATAAAAGGCACCTTTCGGTGCCTTTTTTTATCCCCTTACATCGACATTCCCATACCAAACGCAAACTGCACGCGCAAATTGGATACATCCTGCGCCATCCCAATGCTAAATGCCGGAAATGCAATCTTCGAAAGATTGACATTCACGGAAGACGACCATCCATGATGAAATACCATATCGTCCGCTTCCCATCGCTTTGTATAAACCACCTGATACTGTGCTCCAATACTAAACGATGCCCACTTGAATCTGTATATACCGATTTCTGCCCCCGCTCCGCCTGCAACCATTACCGGCGAAATAAATCGAGTTGGCAAAAAATCTACGCCCACCGTTCTTGCCTTCTTATACATTGGAATCAAAGCATTGTATGAATAGTATCCCGCTGCATGCACCAAAACCCGAAACCGATCGAAAAAAATAGGTCGCTGATAGCCAAGATTAACAGTCACAGACGGCGATACGATATCAGAATTCACCAGTGCCATTTCTGCAGTAACTGCCGCTTTAACGGACGACATAAACCATCCGTTCCAATCGGACTTTTCATACTTAAAACTGCCACTCAGGTTAAGCGAACGCAGCGAAAATTGCCTTTTGGATTCTATCTCATAAGAACTTTTTGGCGTATTATCTGCGAACTGATAGCTCGTACCAATTCCGGCCTCGATCTCTGGTGTAAATTTATAGTTTAATTTAGCGCCCAGCATATAATTTATAGATCTATATTCGAGAATTACATGCTTATCCACATCATGCACGGATGTTTTATCTTTTGCACCTGACATAAAAAAGGATAATCCCGATTTTCCAACGAGCGATGGCGTCGAAAAACTCAGCATTCCACGGATCCGCGTTTTCGATCCAAAGCCGCCGACTATCGCTTTATTATTCAATCCAAATGCATTCATATCCATCAGAAATAAGCCGCCCATAAATTCGTCAACATACGAAACCATAGGAATCGGTATAAAAGACCATTTCTCCTTCAATGAAACGGCGAGAACTGCGGCATCGCCGGCACCTTTCAATCTGACAGAAATCTCATCAAATAACCCGATGCGCTGAAGATCCGTCTCAACCATCCGCAAATCGATCTCATCTGCTCGCATGCCGATATATCGAGACAATTCTGCGCGCACATATTCTTCTCGCGTTCGATTTAAACCATCAAATTCTATATTTGTCACCTCTGCAGACGGCAAAACTGTAGATTCAACAAGCTTCTCTGTATCATCTACCACATCATCATGTACATTCAAAGCCCTTGTATTTTCACTGTTTTCCGCATGATTATCTACAAACTGTGCATCAATATCATCACCATTTTCAACGATTTCATCAGCGAATGCACACGTCACCCACCAGCACTGAAAAAAGCACATCAGGATTACGACATATACATCACTTCGTTTCTGCATAAACTCAATTCGGTTGTTTCTAATGATTTACTGATACTGAATCCGATAGACATTCACTGGATCATGCTTGCCTTTAATCATTATCGGCGGCAGCTGCCGTCCATCAACGCCTCCATCCAGTTTATTCCAGGCGACATCATTAATCAGAATTTCACCCGCCTGAGCCGCATCGCATAATCGGGAAGCCAGATTCACAGTATCCCCGATCACTGTATAACTCATCGCCTGAGTCGATCCCATATATCCGGCAATCATCAATCCAGACGCGATACCAATACCAATCGTTATCGGATCTTCATATTCCGCATTGCGCTTTTTATTGAGTGCTTCAACCGCCTTCATCATATCTATCGCACACTTCACCGCATTCAGCGCATGCGCAGGCGTCGCAACATTTACCCCCCAAACCGCCATCACCTCATCTCCGACGAATTTATCAAGCGCACCCTCATGCTCAAACACACACGACACCATCGTTTCAAAAAAATCGTTCAACATATTGACGATAATTTCAGGCTCATGCTGTTCAGCCATATTCGAGAACCCTCGAATATCCGCAAACAATACCGTTGCTTCGGTGCGTCTGCCGCCCTTGTGAAGCTCGATCTTTCCGCTCATCACATCATCAATCAAATGCGGTGAAATAATGCGCCTGAGGTTATCTTTTATCACCGCATTACGGCGCAGTTCCTCAATCAGCCTGTTCTGTTGAATACAAAACGCTGCCTGTCGCGCAAATCCCGTCAGTATCTGCAAATCCTTCTCGACAAACGCCCCCGTCATAAACTGTGTATCGAGATTTATCACCCCAAGAACTTCACTATGATACATCAGCGGTACACACATGGTCGAACGGATGTTGTCGACGAGTATCGACGTCGAAGACGAAAAACGGTTATCCTGCAGCGCATCCCCGGAAAGCACCGCACTGCGCTCCCCTACCACCTCATCCAGAAGTGTTTCCGAGAGCTTGAAATTCCTTATGGGTTTTCGGTTGCGATCCATCGCAATTTTCGTCTGCATCATGCCGTTCTCATCGCGAAGCAAAATCGCCGCACGATCCGCCTTAAACAACTTAAATGCCTTATCAACAATGATATTTAATAGTGCATCGACATCAAATGTCGCCGACGCCTCCTCACTCAACTCTGCGGCCACCCGCAGCTTCTCGTAATCCTCCCTCACATCCACATCCGACTTAATCTCGCTTTCCGGCAGAAAACGACTCGAACTGAGCCGCTTGCGAATTGGCTGCGACGAACTCGACGAATCCGAAAACGTGCTGTCCTGATGACGCGGCTGCGATTGCTCCACATGAGACGCCGGCGCACTGAACCGCAAAATGTGATTGCCCACACTGATTTCATCTCCATCTTTCAGCACAACAGGCTCATCAATCGGTTCGTCGTTCAGCAATGTCCCATTCCGACTCCCGACATCCTCAAGCACATAATCGTCCCCGATCTTGTTAATCTCCGCATGTTGCTTGCTAATCATGCGATCGAGAAGCTGAAGACTCTGATCCGGATGCCGACCGATTGTCGTATGCGCTCCCAGCGTATATTCCAGCCATTTACCGCTCGTTGAATAATAAATCAGTTTTGGCATCTCTAACTGCCTCTCACCGTTCCAAATCATGCTTTGTTCAATCTGCAAGGGCGCGTGCTATTGCCTCATACGGCAATACGCACGCTCACAGCCGCTATTGCCCTGCGGGCAATACGCGTCTGTCCACGCAATAAACAAATACCCCAACTATACTCAAAACATTGACATAAAACAAGGCCGTGGCATAACTGACTGCGGCATGCTGTATTCTGCCGCAGCCCTACCAGTCGATTCCTTGATTGCATGCCAGGTCACTTTAACCCGACTGGATGCGGATGTGGTTTGTGCCGGTTTCGGTAATCATTCATGCCGATGCCTGCTTAAAAGGATTTTTTCATGCAACCCCAAACCATGCAGATTCTGCTCTTTGTCGCACTCGTTGTGATTATCGTGTGCGTCTATTTTATCATCGTTCTCAGACGGGAACGCGATAAATACCTCTTCAAACTCAAACCCATCGAATCAGAAAAAAACAGACTCGTAGATGAAGTCAATCGACTCAAAATCAAAGCCGATGAACCCATCACAGTACCCTCAAAAAAAGGCGGCAATGAGAATAAATCCGCCAAAAAGAATGCCAAAAAGCCCGAAAAGTCTCTCGCAAATATCGATGTTTCCGAGCTGAAAGAAAAGAATCGAACGCTGGAGTCCGAAATTACGCGTCTCAAGGAACAAAACTACAATCTCAGCCAGGACAACAAATCCCTGCGAAAGGATATCAAGGATAACAACGAAGCCGATCAAAACGAGCAACGTGAAGTGATTACACTGCGCGAATCCCAAAGCTTGCTGCAGGCCGACCTCGACGCAGCCAATACCCGCATCACCGAACTCGAAAAACAAATCACACAGGCCAAATCCGATACGAAACCCGACGCGCCGACAGATGCCGCCAAAAGCACTTCGGAAGATGCCGAAAAACTCGAATCACTCAATCGGGAAAATGCATCACTTCAGGCATCTCTCAAAGATGTTCGAGGCGAATTGGCCGCATTCAAGCGCGATTACCGAACAGAGCTCGATGCCGCTAAAAAAGAAGTCGCCGACAGTAACCGGGCTTTGCGCAAAGATTTATCCGAAGCACAGCGCCAGATGCAGCAATCCAAAAAACGTGCAGACAACAATCACAAGCTCTATCTGATTGCCCGCGCACAGACACTGATTGCACAAAAAAGACTGGCCGCGCTCGATCCTTCCTTTAAGCCAATGATTGCGCTGCCCGTTAAAAATAATGCCATCGAAGAAATCGTCAAAAAATTCTCCGCTTTTGATGCCCGCGAAAAACGTGCTTCCGATGAAGTCATCAAGCTGAACGAAAAAATCCGACTGCTCGAAAACGAAAATCAAACGCTCAAATCACAATCACAACCGCTGCCGATCACCGATTCCATCGATAACGCTTTCGATCTCGAAGATGAATCACTCAGCGATCTCGTTAAAGAGTTTTCAGGTCATGCTTCGATTTCAATGGCTGCAGCGCCAACCGTCATCGATATGCCTTCAGGCGCTTCAGAACAACCCGCACCAAAACAGCCAGAAAGTGCCAGCCTCGCCGATTTAAGCATCTCTGGCATGGATGACGATTGGGATTCACTTTAAACACAACAAAAATTATCAATTCTGACGCAAGCCATGGAAAAACAAAAACTCGAACAGCTACAAACACTTCACGGCATGCCGCCGAATGAGATCATTCTGCGCAAATTGCTGGGATGCCGTGGCATGTGTGAACTATGGCTTGCCTCTCACCCTTCCATTCCATTCACCTTCATGGTCAAATATGGCAAACAGACCGAATCTGAAAACACCTATCTCTTTGGCCAATTTGAACGCGAATATGAGTCTTCTCAAACATTAATGCAAAATGGGCTGATCGACTGTACTGCGGCGATCGTCGATTTCGATGTCGATCTCACCGGTCACCCATACCTCTACGAAGAGTATGTTTTATCCATGACATTAGCCAGGCTGATGCCTCAAAAACACGACTGGCAATTCGTCAGAGAATTACTCAAAAAACTCGCTGTTGCGCTCACCTCTATCCACTCTGTCGGTATTGTGCATCGAGATATCAAACCGACCAATATCCTGCTGGATACACACGGCGAAATCCGCCTCATCGACTTTGCACTTGCCACAATCGACGGCCATTGGCACAGATATCATCCCGAAGGGCTCGCCATCGGTACGCCGCTTTATATGTCTCCGGCTCAGGCTTATGGCCGTAAAAATATGCTCACCAGCGCCAGTGACTGGTATTCCGTCGGCATTATCCTTTATGAATGGATGACAGGAAAGGTTCCATTTCAGGGCGCAACTGCCGCAGATACGCTATACATGCATTGCTTTGCCCCCGTTCCGATGCCTGTCAATCACAATATCATCAGCGCGCCCCCGGAATTGCCCGAAATTTGCCAGGCACTGCTTTGTAAAGAGCCAAATGCAAGACTCTCGGCTGTACGCTACTTTAAACAGCTGTTAAACCGAACCGATTGATGTTCACTTCCTACTGGCAATACATATCTGCCAGACTATCGGCATTCTGACATATCGTACAGGCCATATAGATGCCTTCCAATGCATCTTCAGAAATATCACTATCGAGCAGCACTGCGACGTCTCCAGTCGCGGAACCTTTGACTTTATGACATGTCTGTGTGCAAACGGGATGCTGACGTGCTTTCTGGCTCCAGTAACACACGCGTTTGGGATCATTTTTAAGACGGCCCTCGGCTGTATATTCTTCCGCCAGTGTCAATTGTGATACAAAATCATCAAACAATACGGCGCCAAGAACGAGATACTGCATATATCTGGTCATGTCCGCCTGTATGGTATCAATGATTTCACCTGTATAAATATTGGCGATCAGCAATGATGTCGCCAAAAGCGGATACTCAGACTGTGGGTAAACGACGCCACTCGCGAGCACATTCTGAATACAATTCAATCTGGCTTGACCAATCCGCTTCTGATGTTCGGAAGAAAAGTATTTATTATACAGCGCTTTATCTTCGAAATTGAACATGCCATCGATAGCAACACCACAGGCTTCGCGCGTTTCACTCTTGAGTGCATAGGCTTCAAGGCAGGCGACGGTTTCATCGTGGATTTCTTTAAAAGCGGGATCCGGGCCGGCCGCAGAAAAAGCAAACATCGTCATGCATGTCATCGGCAAACCAGCCGATTTATGTGCATAATCAAGAATCGATGTTGCAAACAGCGTATCGGGAAGATTTGAAATATCTTCTTTAAGCACATTTTGAAGCGCCGGGGAAAACTTGCTGCTGCTGGGATCGGGTAGCTTGGAAACGCGTGCATTCAGATACAAAGTCGCAAGCAAAGAATTGGCAAGCGGATAGCCATCCTTGGCCAGACTTTTGAGCGTCTCGATCGATGCCTGCGGTGTCGTATTGATATTCTGTGCCGCATAATCATACAAAGCCTCGGGATAGAACAATGCGCGGGCTTTTTCACTCCAGACAGCATACCGCTCCAGATCTTTGAAATCCGGATAATCACGATAAAGTTTAGCCAGTTCATAGATATCATGCGCATTATCGGAGCGTGCAGACTTTGTATAGATTGTGTTCAGTCTGTCCCAGGCCTGACGCGCCAAACCAAGTTCCGGATGATTTAACAAATAATACTGTATTTCGGGAATATCCGACTGAGCAGCCTGTGTAAAAAACACCATCGCACGGGAAATGTTATTTTTATCTTCAAAATACTCATATCTGGCGCGGATAAATGCATTTTCGGGTGAATTGAAATGCTCGACTTTCGACAGATATTCCCGGCCTTTCCAGTAGCGCTGATCGACAAATGGAAACGCAATATAATACGCACCCAGCGCTTCCATGGCTTCAGGTATATTTTGATCTGCCAGTTTTCGAATTGCCAGCACATCGTCCGAATCTTTGGGAACCGCAATTGAAAACGATTTCAACACTTCAGATTCAATTTGTTCCGACGGCAGTTTCTTAAGCTCACTGAGCATCAAAGGTGCCGGAACAACCGAGCGATTCTTGTCATATTGCGGTATCGGCGGCAATTTTTTCAGCGTTTCGGCGACTTGCTCTGCTGTAACGACTGGCGCTTCAGCAACAGATTTAACCTGCGCTTTCTCGGGTTCTGTCCGATTGACAGAGCTTTTGCCGCAGCCACCTGCAAACAAAAAAATCATAGATGATAATAATATTTGTGCATATTTACCAAGCATGGATTTCCCTTTATTCGTCAGGTTCTGGAGTGGATTCCTCACTATTAACAACAGAATACTCAGAATCAAAAGCTGACACATCTTCATAGTTGTGTTCTGTAGTCACAAACTGCCGCCAATATAATGGTACGCCAATGTGGTCTTCATAAAAAACATTATCTTCTATCATCAGACTGTTCAATGGCAGCGGAAATGGCATGCTGTCAACCAGCTCAATACTATTCAGATCACCCTTATGAATTCTGTATAGAATCGGCAGCGGATCCCCTGGTTTCAACCGCCCATCCGGTTCAGTTGCAACCAGGATCTCGTGTACCAAATCAGTCGATTTTGCATCGTCCGGCGGATTGAATTTATATTTAATTCGAAACATCGGAGTATCGCGCCGAATCGCTTTGCATCCAGGATTCTCTTTTAAATTCTTCTTCGACTCATCAAGTTCATTATTGCAAATAAATAAAGCGAGTTCCGTCGCATCATCCGGGCATGGCACAAATTCTACCTCTGTAATCGTCGCAATGGTTTTTCGGCCTTCTTTCAATAGTTTTTCCAGACGATCATTCCGAACAACCGATTTGGTCAAAGCAGGCTCTTTTGGAACATTCGCCAATCGCCGAAAAGCACCGGGTATACTGAATATCAGTCCAAACAGGTCAAATAGAGTCAGTAACAGAGCACCAAATAATACGACACATCCAAACATACCCAAATACTGAAATAAACCGATATCATACGCTCTAAATAGATAACTACCACCGATTCCCAAACCTACACATAGCGATGCAACAACACTGATGATTAAAAGCTTTTTGAGATGGCCGTATTCAAATCTACCCGGTTTTAAGATGACATCTTTCCACTTATGTTCATAGAGATTGCCCACACACAAAGGATTAGTCGACGATTCAACGACATCGGGTTGGCTCAGTTCGATTCTTTGATATGCTTTTGGCAATGGCCGTGGCGTACTGTCAGAGAGACGTTGCCACAACTCAATATTCCCCGGTTGTCCAAGTGATTCTACATCTCGAAGCGCGATGTCATATTCCGCATCATTTGCAAATGCATTCTGCACAACGGGATAAGTATTATCCCGAAAATCATTAAATAGTTTCTTTATCTGCTGAATATCTGTCAATCGTTTACTGATATCGGGTTCAAGCATCTGCCGCAGCGTATTCACAACAACCGGAGGCAAATTCTGCAGATCGGGCTCAAATATCAGATGAAAATCCTTAACTGGCATATCAGCCGGCGACCGCCCCGACATCAGATGCACTGCGACCGCTGCTAACGCATAAATATCGCTCTCCGGCTGCGGTTTGCCCGTAAGCTGCTCGGGCGGCATATAGCCATAAGTGCCCGCAACCGTCGATCCTCCGCTTTGTACCTGCGGATTCGCTACCGCTCCAAAATCGATGAGATACACCATATAATTGTCACCATCGACGGGTTTTAACAAAATATTCGACGGCTTAATATCGCGATGAATCACCGGCGGCTCATGGCTGTGCAGCTTTTCAAGAATATCCAGCAACTGCAATATAATCTCATAAACACGCGTTAGACTGAAGCGGTGGCAGACATTGAGCATATCATTCAGCGTCTGCCCCTGAATATACTCCTGCACAATATACGAACATGGCGGATTATCATCCAGACACTCAATGGTTTCGTGCAGCTTCGCAACGCCTTTGATATTGAGCGATCGCAGCACTTCAGCCTCGCGGTGAAACAAATCGTATTCTTTCCAGTTTTTCACCGATTCGATATTCAGCTGTTTGATTGCAACTATTCTGCCCGTTTCAGTCTGTTCGGCGAGAAAAACTTTGCCTTGCGAACCATAACCGATTTGCCGGATAAACCGATACCGATGACTCAATGATGCCGGCGTCTGAATAGATGCATCTATCCGAGAGTTACGCGAAATACGCAATAGCGGCTGGTCATTTGCTTGGCTGCGATCTGTTTTGTTTTTAGGTTTCTGTAAACGATTCATAAATATGCCGAATCATCGAATACGACTGTGCTTGGCTGCGGTCTATGGCTTACGCCATACGCCCGCCTCTGCGTGTCTATGTGCTGCGCACATACGCCACGCATGCATCATACACAAAAACAATCATTCTGGCCACAACCAAATTATATTGAATCATTCAAATTCATTATTGTTCGCGAGAAAAATCACCACTGTTGTGTGTAATTCAAATCATCTGAATATGTTGTTGAAACGTATTCATAATTGGCTTCCAAGTATTCTAAATCAGAAGATGCCATTGAACGATTCATTTTACGTCCGCGCTTGGATGTTTTTCGAATATTTGTACCCGAATGGTCTCTATAAAGTACATTCTCTTTAATCAACAAACTGCTCAATGGCAACGGAAACGGCATGCTGTCCACAAATTCTTTGGTACCACTATCGTTTCGGTAAATTCTGTACAGGATAGGAAGCGGATCCCCCGATTTGATAACGCCATCCGGTACCGTGCATACCAGGACCTCATGTACCAGATCCTCAGACCTTACATCGTCCGGTGGATTAAACTTATATCTGATTCTGAACATCGGCGTATCAAGACGAATCAGACGGCACCCCATGTTCTCCTTTTTGCCGGTAGACTCACTTCCTTTACAAGTGTAAAATGCCAATTCTGTGGCATCATCTGAGCTTGGAATAAACGCCACTTCGACAACGGTAGCAATTGTCTTTCGGCCCTCTGCCAGCAGTTTTTTCAGGCAAGGATTATCTAACTTGTATTTAACCAGTTTAGGTTCGCTAAACGCTCCTTCTGCGCCAGATAAAACGGTTAACGCCAAAAAAGCAAATATACATCCAAATGATAATATAGCTTCAAACGCATGAAATGCGCGAATCCAACCTGGATAATCGATTTGATCACCTATCTCAAGCATAACCATAAAATAAATTAAAAAAATACAGATCCCAATGAGAAACTTAAGACCAATTCTTGTGTCCGCCGAAAGATCAAACATACCCGTTCTGACGATGATATCATCATCCTTATGTTTAAACACTCGTCCTACATTCAGCTGTTTGACGCCAATGAATTTTCCGCACAATGTATATTGTTCCTCACACATCAATGAAATTTGATAATATGGCTCTGGCAACTTTCGTGGCACTACATCCGGCAAACGTTGCCACAACTCGATATTTCCAGGTTGTCCAAGTGATTCTACATTTCGAAGCGCGATGTCATATTCCGCATCGTTAGCAAATGCATTCTGCACGACGGGATAAGTATTATCCAGAAAATGATTAAATAGTTTCTTTATCTGCGAAATATCTGTCAATCGTTTGCTGATATTGGGCTCAAGCATCTGCCGCAGCGTACTCACAACAACCGTCGGCAGATTCTGTAAATCAGGCTCAAATATCAGATGGAAATCCTTCACGGGCATATCGGCCGGCGACCGCCCCGAGATCAGATGCACTGCGACCGCAGCCAATGCATAAATATCGCTCGCCGGCTGCGGTTTACCCGTGAGCTGCTCGGGCGGCATATAACCATAAGTGCCTGCAACCGTCGATCCTCCGCTTTGTACCTGCGGATTCGCCACCGCACCGAAATCGATCAGATAAACCATATCATTATCGCCATCGACCGGACGCAGCAAAATATTCGACGGCTTGATATCGCGATGAATCACCGGCGGCTCATGGCTGTGCAGCTTTTCAAGAATATCCAGCAACTGCAATATAATCTGATAAACACGCGTCAGACTGAAGCGGTGGCCGGCATTGAGCATATCATTCAGCGTCTGCCCCGGAATATATTCCTGCACAATATAAGAACACGGCGGATTATCATCCAGACACTCAATGGCTTCGTACAGCTTTGCTATGCCATAGATATCAAGAGAGCGCAGTACTTCGGCTTCGCGGTGAAATAAATCATACTCTTTCCAATTCTTCACCGATTCGATATTCAGCTGCTTGATGGCAACCTTTTGCTGCGTTTTCAAAGATTCAGCGAGAAAAACTTTGCCTTGCGAACCATGACCGATCTGCTTGATAAAACGATAGCATTTGCGAAGAGATGCGGGTGTTTCGGCATAGTCTTCGTCCCTCATTTGACACAATTTAGGTGCCATCGACATGGTGTTTATGTCATCGCCACGATTCCCTTTCTGAATGTTTTGACGTTGCTCCATTGTTTTACCAAACCACCTAGAATTCCTTGGGTAACAGCCTATGCGTTCTATACATACATGCAGATGCTTTATATTAACATCATTTTCGTCCATTATACAACCGAATCAACAAACAAAAACCTATTAGCGTAACAATTCTGCCTTATACATGGAACGCAAAGCGTTCGATACAATAACCCCCGGTTGGTCAGGGGTGAGGATTAATAGAAATAACAAACATTATATCCATTCAAATCTACATATTCATCAAGCTCTTCTGTATCAATTGTTCCATACATATACAGCAATTCCAAACAATTATTTATTTCTCTGCACCAGATCGTTTCATCAAAAACTTCTGAATTGAAAGGACAGATAAAACCTCGCTCAATACCGTTATGAGCATCAGCTTCGTAGGCACACAATGCACCGATATTCCCATGATATAATTGATTGTAGCGGCAACTCGTTGCATAACAGTTGCCATTTCCACAATACCCATTGCCCCAGCCATCCAAACGAGTGCAATCCACCCCATACGGACCGCATGCCTCTGGCCCATCAGGATCACATCCGTCTCCTGCTTTATTCACATGCGAATCAAGACCACAGCTATTGCAACTGTTATCGTCTAAGTAAAAAAGGTCTTTACAACTCGTCGCCACACATTCGCCATCAGTACAATTACCATCGTCCCATCCCAAAAGGCTGGTACAATTTGTTCGGGAGTTACCGCACTCAGTCAAACTGTCTAAATTACAATACTTTTTATCAGCAGAAACATGGTAATTTGAATTGCATCTCAACACACATTCACCAGATGTGCATGAATAACTGCCATTCGACACAGACCCACACGCCTTTCCATGTCCCCCGCAATTCGTCGTCGAGTTGGCTTCACATTTATTCTCTTCAGCATAGACATGATTGTTTTCGGTACACAGCCCAACAATACATTTACCGCTAGCGGAACACGATCCATCTGCCCAATTGGTAATCTCATCCCTGCATTTATGCCCTGTTGAACCGCAGTTCTCAACCGTATTTTCTTCGCATGCCGTATCACCATTCGCAGAATGGTATCCAGTCTCACATTCGACATGACATTCATTGTCGATACAATGGCCAGAGCCATGATCGATGACACAGCTTTTCGTCGCACTGCCGCAGTGTTCATCGTCGTTTTTCAAACATTTGCCACCACTGACATAATAATTATTTATACATTCCGAAGCAACGCATTTATCTTGTTCACATGTTCCCCCTGACCACCCTTCGACGGTTTCGGAACAGTTTGTATTATTCGAACCACATGTTACGACTGAGTTGGAAACACATGAGTCACCACTCGAAGACTCGCGGTAATCTTCGTCACACCGGAATTGACATTTGCCTTCAGCCGTACAAGTATTCGTTGCATGCGCAACATTACATTTAGTTTGATGATTGCCGCAATGGTCGTTCGAATTTTCTTCGCATGCATTGTCATATTGATGGAATCCAGACACGCAAGATTTAACATAACACTGGCCATTTTCGCAGGTGCCGGATGCCCAGCCATCAATTCGTGATGTACAATTGACTGGTGGCGTTCCACATGATTCAATATTTTCGGAAATACAAAATTTATTGGTCGGATCCCGCAGAAATCCATCGTGACAGTCAAAGTTACAGTACCTGTTCACACAAGAATTTTCTGCATTTTCAACGTTGCAGCTAACGCCATGACGACCGCAGTTGTCGTTGTCGTCGGGTTCACAGATGTTTTCTGCTTCGTACAAATGGTATCCATCAACACACATCTGAATCACACAGCCACGATTGGGGTGGCAATAAACGACGTCTGCATAGGGAATTTCGTAGCAATTCTCAATCTCATGTGTCACGGGATTTCCACATTCTTCTTTGGTATCCATCACACAATACGATTCATTTTCGCCCGTATTTACCTCGTGGTAACCCAGTTTACATCCGCACTTGCCATTCGTACAGGTTTGATTTTGGCCACAAGTCGTATAGTTTTTACAGAATCCTTTCGCATCCCCTTCGACTGCGCCGCAATAGGCATTATTGGTGTTTGGATCAACACAAATGCCGCGCACCGATTCAAACGCACCGCATTCGATCATCGCTTCGGGGCACATATTGACACATTCGCCATTTGAACAATACTTTTCTTCTGCATTGCAGTTGTCGTGTGTAGATCCACAATCATCACCGGTATCGGCGACACACTGATTGTACATATCGGGATGCGTACCTTCGCCGCACACTGATTCGCGCACACATTTACCTTTTACACAATGGCTGCTGCCAATGCACTTCTGACCATGCCAATTGATACTCGATTCGTCTTCAGAATCACAGTCACCGCGTGCACCGCAATAATCGCTATCCGAAGCCGGATCGATGGGTTTGTTATCACAAATGACTTCGTTGGAACGATCAATATAATTACAATACGATTCGTTCTCAGTGCGCTTCTTGCATTCGAATTTCACTGGATCCGGAGGACACAGACCGAACTGAATAGCTTTGAGAGCTGCTTTATCAAAAATATTGTTATATTGACCACAATCATCGGCGTCATAGCATTTGGTCCGGTTGTCGATGCTCACATACCGCATGTTGGGACATTCGATGCCATCTGGAACAGCCTCAAGCGTACAGCCGATCACAACGGCCATCGCGAGTGATAATGTAAAACATAAAGTATGGTGATTCATAACACAACTCCGTATTGGCCAGAATCCCCGGGCTCCAGCCATTTGCGCAAGCATTGTAGCAGACGCGGTGCGAGATGAAACAAAAAAAGTACAGCCGGTGTATCGCGAAGCGATAGCCGGCTGCAAAGGGCGTATCGTTTGCAGATAAGAGATGTGCGGCACGCACGTCTCTGTCTGCAAACGATAGCCCGACAAGTGAGCTGTAGAGACGTGTCATATCACGTCTCTAAGCAAGCAAATATATCAATTATACAGCATCCGATTTATCATCGGTGGTGTCGGAAACCTCGGTCGATTCGGGCGATTCGGGTGGCGTATACGGCATACTGTATTTGCGTGGATATCTGAATAGTATGGCGAGTACGGCGGCGATGCCGAGAGCGACAGGATAGAAGAGCCAGGGAATGAATTCGAGTGGGTTGAGTGACGCAAGTCCAGCCGCAATCAGGATTTGCGCGCCGTATGGGATGAGCCCCTGCACGCAGCATGAGAAAGTATCGAGCAAACTGGCCATTTTGCGCGGATCGATGTGATATTTGGCGGCGATGTTTTTGGCGATGTCGCCGACGGTGAGGATTGCGACGGTATTGTTGGCGGTGCAGGCGTTGACCAGGCTCACGAGCAGTCCTACCGAGAGTTCGGCACCGCGATTGGTGCGGATGCGCGCCGTCAGCCTTTGCGTGATGTAATCGATGCCGCCGTTGATGCGCACGATTTCGAGCAGACCGCCGGCCATCATCGTGATGATGATGAGTTCGCCCATGCCGATGATGCCTTTGCCCATCGCGTCAAACCAGCTGATGAGGTCGTAGGAACCGTCTGCGATGCCGATGATGCCGGTGAGCAGCAGGCCGCCCGTGAGCACGACCATCACGTTGACGCCGCACAGCGCCGCGATAAGCACCGCAAGATACGGCAAAACCTTGAAAATCTGAATGTCTGGAACGTCCGTTGGCGACTGGATGCCTGCGCCCAGAATGAAATAGATGATGAGCATCAGCACCGCAGCAGGTATCGCAATCCAGGCGTTTGCGCGGAATTTGTCGCGCGGCTGGCAACCCTGCGAGGTCGTCGCGGCAATCGTCGTATCCGATATAAACGACAGATTGTCGCCGAAAAACGAACCGCCGATGACGATGGCCGACATCATGGCCAGGCTGACGCCGGTGGATTGCGCAAGCCCAACAGCAATTGGCATCAGCGCAACAATGGTACCGACGCTTGTGCCGACGGCGAGCGAAATAAAACACGACGCCAGAAACAGCCCAACCAACAGCACGCTCCCCGGCAGCAGCGACAGCGTGAGATTAACCGTCGCATCGACGCATCCCATCCCTTTGGCCGATGCCGCAAATGCACCTGCAAGCACGAAAATCCAAAGCATCAGCATCAGATTCGACGTCCCTGCGCCGCGGCTGTAAACCGCAATGCGGTGCATGATGGGTTTGCCTTTCGACGCCGCAACCGCATAAATACTGGAGATCATGAATGCGACGGTGATGGGAATCTTATAAAAATCACCGGCTATCAGCGATGTAACCAGATATAAAACGATAAAAACAAACAGCGGACTCAGCGCCATCAGCCCCTGTTTATGCCCAACGATTTTGTCCGATTCCGGTGTCGGCGATACTCGCTTTACCGACTCTGTAAAACTGGTGTCTATGGCGATACCTCTTTGATTTGTGCGAATTTGCTGCCCCAGGTACGATCCTGAGCGCCTATCCGATTGTATATACCAACACGCAGCACGTGTAGGTGTTTGTGGTATACGCAACTTCAATCCGTTTGTAAAGCTGTAACAAATGGAATATCAGAATTCACGATTTATTTCTGGTTTTAGATATTGATTATCCCATGCAAACTTGCCAAAACAGTATCGTCTAGGCGAAATAGGGGAGGGGCCCCATTTCGATCTATGCATGTCATGGTAGATGGTATGTATTCAGTAGAATTTAAACAATATTGCGGATTCCAAAGGGCATAGCCCTTTGGCGGGGTCTGGGGCAAAGCCCCAGAAAAAGTAAATGCAATACCCTTGAATGGAATATAAAACATAAGTGAGTGGGAAGTGTCCCCCTACGCGGCTATTTCGGCTGCGCCTCAATACGCCGCGACCCCCTCAAACATGAAACCGAAGCAATTGTAATATGATAATTCAACACCCCATAGCCCCGGTTTGGAACCAGGATTCCAGAATTCTGATTCTGGGGAGTTTTCCATCAGTTAAATCGCGGGAACAGATGTTTTTTTACGGGCATCCGCAGAATCGGTTTTGGCGCGTATTAAGTGCCATTTTTGAGGACAAATGCCCACAAACCATCGAAGAAAAACAAGCTTTTTTGCTGTTTCATAAAATTGCGGTGTGGGATGTCGTATCTTCGTGTGAGATCGAGGGTTCAGCCGACAGCACGATGAAACATGTATCGGTGAACGATTTGACGCCGATACTTAATGGAGCCAACATCCGGCAAATCTATGTGAATGGCAAAACCGCACAAAAGTATTACATCAAATACACGCAACCGCAGATTGGGCGTGAGGCTGTAGTTTTGCCGTCGACGAGTCCAGCCAACGCCTCGTGGGGATTGGATCGATTGATAGAAGCGTGGCAAGTAGTTAAAATACCGATGTAGAAACTTATTGTATCCCGTCTGTTGCGGACGTATCGGCTTATGACCGATAAGCCCGCGCACCAATCATTATTTCTTTTTCCAGAGCGGATAACACATGGAACACCGCGCAGATTCTGCGGTTTTTCCAGTTGCACCATTACATTCCTTTTCAAGCTCGTTCACGACGATAGTGTTTACCGTCTCTTTAATACTACAATCATTTTTGGCATGGGCATTATTCCAAAGATCAACGGCCATACCTAACCATGTTTTTTTGTATTTTCCAGCAAAAGATTCGGTGGAATACTTAATGCTGTCAGAAAGCCGATCAAACCGTTTCTGATGCTGGTCACATGGCGTCATAAGCAACAGCCACGACAGACCTTCGGCTGTACCTGGCTGATCAAATAGATTCATAAACCCGGTATGTAAGCGTGTATATGTAGTATCATCTTCATAAAGTGAATATATAATTTCTCTTACCGCAGGCGTGCAGACCGCTGCAGGATCGATAACAACGAGCTGAAGTGCGTCGCGTATGGAATCCCTGTATCGATTAACGGCATAGGATTCAATCATTGATATAATGAAAAAACGCTCGCTGTCTTTGTATGAATTCTTCGATTGATCTAAAACCGAATAAGATTCCTCAAACTTTCCCTCGGCGCAATGCTGGATAGCAGTTCGCATTGTTTCGTCCTGGTACATGGGATCGTCTTCAGGGATACGGCATTCAGTCTTTGCAAAGTCACGAAGCTGTTCTTCTGACAGAATATATGCATTGGGATCTAATCTGGAAATAACTTCCGAATCCGTCTGATCCGAGAATATCATAAACAGCCCAACGCCCAATATAATGGCAACGATTCCGGCAACAATGGCAATGATGACGCCCTTTTTTTTGTGGGAAATCTTCTGATTGTTCTGCGCATTTTTGGACGATTTCATCTTGCCGCCCAAAGTCTGAAGCAGGCCGATTTCATTGGGATTGACGTAAGGATTGGAGATAGAAGACATCCCATTTGAGGAACCGGAGGACGATCCCACAGCTTGAGAAAATGCAAGCGAAGGACTCGTTCCGCCATTCTGAGACATGAACAGATTAATCGACGGATCGAAGCGATGGGCAATATCGGCGAGCGCAATTCGAACCTCACGAGCCGAGCCGTATCTCTCTTCCGGGTGTTTTTTGAGCAGTTTTTGTATTACAGAGTCCAGTTCGCCGCTACACTCGTATTCCTGGGGCAGGTGCGGCGGATCCAGAACGAGGTGTTTATTGAGCAAAAGGACGTAGTTGTCACCGTCAAAAGGCGGTGTGCCCGCGAGCATTTCGAAGAGCAGACAGCCGCAAGAGTAGAGATCGGCGTGGAAATCCACATGATCGCCCATCACTTGTTCGGGCGACAGATACTGCGGTGTGCCATAGACCTGCCCAGCCTGCGTCAGTGTGCCATGTTCGTCATCCGGCTTATCAGCGTGTGCGATGCCAAAATCGATAAGCTTGACATAATCATCTCGTTCGTCCCGACTGATAAGCGAAATATTCTCCGGCTTGACATCGCGATGAACGATACCACTCACATGCGCACATTCGAGCGCACTGAGCAAATCGTCCATAATTCGAAAAACGCTACGAATTTCAATGGTACCATGGCGCTTTAGTCTGTCCCGAAGCGTTTCACCATTCAGGTACTCCATCACGAGATAAAAATCGCCGCTTTCAGTGGAATCGAAATCCGTCACCTGACAAATATGCGGATGATCGAGCAATGCTGCAGCGCTTGCTTCGCGCCTGAACCGTGCCAAAGCGTCGGTCTTTTCAGCAATATGAACATGCATGAGCTTGATTGCAAACTGGCGGTGAATCGTCACATGCTCTGCACGATAAACCTCGCCCATCGATCCATGACCAAGGACTTCCTTGATGATATATTTGTCTTTTAAAACATCACCTGGATTATATGACATGCTGTATGAATTTCCGTATTGAAACCCCCAGAATTTAAAGGGATTTGAGACCGTCGCCCCCAGCCGTAGTTCTAAAATCACCCAAACAGGCAAGAATAATACAGTCGCATCACCATTGTCAATTTTTTTGATGTTTTGGGGCGGCCAGTGGGTAACGATTCAGCCGGGCTCAGCCCCGGCTATGTTTGGACCAATCAAAGATGTTTCAGATAGTGGCGATTGTAGTCCAGCGAAGCTCCCATTAGTTGATTCTAGGCTATATTGTAAAAGAGCGCCCGCGTATCGCATTGCGATAGCGGGCGCCAAAAGGGCGTATCGGCGGTAGAGACGTGTCGTGACACGTCTCACCGCCGATAGCCCGAAACGCAGGGCGTATGCGCTGGCAGTGTGCAAACTGCACGTCTCTGCCAGCGAATAGCCCTGCAAATAAATATATATTATTTCCCAGACGCTTCTGCCTTTTCCTGTTTTTTCATTCCCCATCGACGGAATATTTTTTCGATTTCTACAATGGGAATCACGGAGAAAGCCAGGCCCAGTGCCGTGAGATATTCTACAATGGTAATCGGCTGGAACGAGAAAGCATCGCGCAGGAATGGGATAAATATGACGGCAGCGGTGATTAATAGCGAAATAACAAGGGTTCCCCACAACCACATATTTTGTTTAGTCATGCTAAACAGAGATTGAGAGCGCGATCGCATGTTGAACGAGTGGAAGATTTCGACCATGCTCAAGGTGAGGAAGGCCATCGTCATGCCTGCGGCGGATTCTGCGATGCCCCATTCACCGGCGTCCATGCGGTGACCGACGAAATAGCTCGCGATGGTAATGGCGGCGATGATGAAGCCCTGAAATAGAATGTCAAATCCGAGGCCGTCCGCGAAAATGCTTTCTTTGCGGTCACGCGGCGGACGTTTCATGACGCCTTTTTCGGCGTCTTCCATGCCGAGTGCGATGGCGGGCATCGTATCGGTAATGAGGTTGATCCACAGAATGTGCACGGGTTTTAAGATGGTAAAGCCCATCAGGGTCGCGCAAAACACGGCGAGTACTTCGGCGAGGTTGGCGGAGAGAAGGAATTGGACGGCTTTGCGAATGTTGTCGTAAATGCGGCGGCCTTCGCCGACGGCAGCCACGATGGTCGCGAAATTGTCGTCGGTGAGGAGCATGTCGGACACGGATTTGGTCACGTCGGTGCCGGTAATGCCCATGCCCACGCCGATATCTGCGCTTTTAATGGATGGCGCGTCATTGACACCGTCGCCGGTCATGGCTGTCACGCGGCCCAAACCTTTCCATGCATTGACAATGCGCACCTTGTTTTCGGGCTGAACACGCGCATAAACCGAGAATTTCCGCACGTCATTGGCGAAATCAGCATCCGATATGGCGTCGAGTTCGGCGCCGGTAATGGCCATCTGACCGGGCTTGAGAATTCCGAGTTCTTTTGCGATGGCCGTAGCGGTATCTTTATGATCGCCGGTAATCATAATGGCGCGTATGCCCGCACTACGGCATTCGCCAATGGCGTCTTTGACTTCGGGGCGAATCGGGTCGATCATGCCGCACATGCCGATCCACGTCATCTCCTGTTCCAAAGCCTCGGGCGCATTGGAAGCCGGTTTTTCGCTGTAAATTCGCTGAGCTGCACCGAGTACGCGCAAAGCCTCGTCAGCCATCGCCTTATTATCGGCCAGAATATGATTTCGGTGTTCTTCGGTGAGAGGAATCGCCTGCCCGTTCTCCCAAATCTGCGTACAACGGCGCAAAACCTCATCCGGCGCACCCTTTGTAAATTGTATAAAACCTTCTGCGCTCTGATGTACAGTGGTCATCATTTTGCGCAGCGAATCAAATGGGGCTTCGTCAACCCGAGGTAAATCGGCGGATAGTTTTTCTTTGGGCATGCCATTTTTATTGGCATCGTTGACGAGCGCGCATTCCGTTGCCTCGCCGACGGCTTCGCCCTGCTCAAGCGTCGCATCCGAAGCCAGGGCCATCGCTTTCATCAATAATTGCTCGTCGCCGGTGACTTTTTTGACGACGGTCATCTTATTCTGAGTCAGCGTACCAGTCTTATCCGAGCAGATAATCTGCGTGCAGCCAAGTGTCTCAACCGCCGTCAGTTTGCGGATGATCGCGTTCTTCTTGCTCATCTTGGTCACGCCAATCGACAGCAAAACCGTAACAACAGCGCTCAAACCTTCAGGAATGGCCGCAACTGCCAGCGCAACAGCAATCATAAAGGTATCCAGCACAGCTCCGCCACCGTTGCGCACCAGATTGACGATAAAGACGAATGCGCAAATCACCAGGATCATGGCGGAAAGTTTTTTAGACAGCTCGTTCAGCTTGATTTGGAGCGGTGTTTCTTCTTCTTTCGCCGTCGTCAGCGCGTTTGCAATAGCGCCCATTTCCGTCGCCATGCCGGTGCCGGTCACGACTGCATGTCCGCGTCCATAAGTCACGACGGACCCCATATAAACCATATTTTTCCGGTCGCCCAGCGAGACTTCTCCGTTCTCGCCTGCCGTCAAAATCTCGCTCTGTTTCTCGACATCCGTCGATTCGCCGGTCAAAGGCGCTTCCTGAGTCTTCATCGAGGCGCACTCGACGATTCGCGCATCGGCGGGAACCGCGTCACCCGCTTCCAGCACGAGCAAATCACCTACCACGACCTCGTCAGCATGAATGGTTTTCTGGTGACCGCCGCGAATCACTTTCGCCGTCGCCGCCGAAACCTGCTGTAACGCCTCAATCGCGGCTTCTGCCTTGTTTTCCTGATACACGCCCAAACAGGCGTTGAGCAACACGACCGCGAGAATTATCCCAGCATCGGCAAGACTTTCTCCGCCATAAATCGCTGTAATCGCACTCACCACCGCAGCAATCATCAGCACGATGGTCATCGGATCCTTGAGTTCGCCAAGAAACTTCTTAAAAACGCTCTCTTTCGGCGCTTCTTTGAGCTTATTTGGGCCGTTTTTTTGAAGCCGCGCTGCAGCCTCATCATCCGTCAATCCCTCCATGGAAGAGCCTGTTTCCTTCAGCACTTTTTCTTTTTCGTCCAAATACGGTTTCATCTTTTCTCCTATGTGTGGGGTCGTATAATGCATACGGTCTCCACCAAAATGCGCCCTAAATGGGCGCACACTCTCTATACCTCTATATCACAACGCACACAGATACGCTATATGCCATACATCAGCACGCCCGCAGGAGGCAATATGCATAACCGTGGGTACCGCAGGTGCCCACGATTGGCAAGCCGTATGCGCCACGCGCATAGGCGCGCCAGCGAGCCGTAGAGACGTGTCGTGACACGTCTCAAGGCGAGCGCCAATATACAGGATATACCCCAACAAAGCGGTTTGATCAGATCTATTCCGAAATCACTTGTTCTATGATCTTATCAAGCATTTCTGGCGTTGTCGTCGGTTCATACCGATCGATAAATTTTCCATTTCTATCAAACAAAAACTTTGTGAAATTCCATTTGATATCAGGTGTTTCCTTATAGTTAGGATGTTCTTTTGACAAAACATTATCCAAGATCGAAGAAAGTTCGCTCTCTGGATCAAAGCCTGCAAATCCTT
>JAEEGL010168627.1_pt1 | contig 73798 bp, 57 predicted proteins | sample 9134231 | NCBI WGS metagenome assembly JAEEGL01 (sample SAMN16246548, study PRJNA631951) | gut metagenome | biome: gut microbiome; feature: rumen; material: fiber-attached | host: Bos | place: Iran: Karaj | collected 2018-10 | reverse complement strand
CCGGGCAGGACTTCGAATTCAACCTTGGGGCCGAACCAGGCGGGGACGAGGTCTTTGGCGACGATGTATGTCGCGGGGGTGCCGGTATAAGGATTGGCGCTGCGGACCTTGACGTAGTCGATGGAAGGACCGACGCAGAGTGCGGTGTTGGACGGGAGGGTCCAGGGAGTTGTGGTCCAGGCGAGGATGTAGAGGTCTTCCTCTCCCTTGACGCGGAACTGGACGCAGCAGGTGGTATCCTTGACGTCCCGGTAGCAGCCGGGCTGGTTGAGTTCGTGGGTGCTGAGGCCGGTGCCGGCGGCGGGGCTGTAGGGCTGGATGGACTTGCCCTTGTACAGGAGGCCCTTGCCGTAGATGTCCTTCAGGAGGTACCAGAGGGTCTCGATGTAGCGGTTGTCGTAGGTGATGTACGGGTCGTCCATATCGACCCAGTAGCCGATGCGCTCGGTGAGGCTGCGCCATTCGGCGGTGTACTTCATGACCTCCTCGCGGCAGGCGCGGTTGTAATCGCTGACGCTTATCTTCGTGCCTATGTCTTCCTTGGTGATGCCGAGCTTCTTTTCAACGCCGAGTTCGACGGGGAGACCGTGGGTGTCCCAGCCGGCGCGGCGGCGGACCTTGAAGCCGCTCTGGGTCTTGTAACGGCAGACGGCGTCCTTGATGCTGCGGGCCATGACGTGGTGGATTCCAGGCATGCCGTTGGCGCTCGGGGGACCTTCAAAGAAGATGAATTCCGGCGCTCCTTCGCGCAGGGACAGGGATTTGCCGAAGGCGTCGATCGAACGCCATCTTTCCAGAACTTCATTCCCGGCAGCCACCAAATCCAGGCCTTTATATTCTTTGAATGTCATAATTTTTCCTTACTTTTGCAGTGTAGCGACAATTAACTTGCAAATATAACAAATTTCGCGGAGTTTCAAGTATGGAAGTATTGGATATCATCCTGCTCGCACTGTTCATCCCGGGCATCATCATCGGCCTCGTCAAGGGACTCATCATGCAAGTGGTTTCACTGCTGTCAGTTATAATGGGCGCCATAGTCGCCGGCCGGTTCGCACCCGACCTCACTCAGGTCGCCATGCTCCAGTTCGGCAGCGGGGAGAGGGCCACCTACATCATCTGCTTCATTCTCATCTTCCTCGCGGTCGCGCTCGTGATGGCGATCGTGGGCAAGCTGATAACCAAACTGTTCAAGATAGCGACCCTGGGCTGGGTGATCCGTCTTCTCGGGGCCCTGTTCTCGATATTCACCACCGCCCTTATCCTCGGACTTCTCATCTCCGCATTCGAGGGCCTCAACGCCAGCTGGGAAATGGTCGATCCGGCCAGGCTCGAAGGCTGCAAGGTCTATCCCGCCCTGCGGGACTTCGCGGCCGCCATACTCCCCCAGTTGAAAGTGTTTTTCGAACAATGGATTGCCGTATAATCCTCCTGGAGACATCCACGTCGCTCTGCTCCGTCGCGCTGCTTGAGGGCGACAGGATAAGCGCAAGCCGCTTCAGCGACAGCCCACGCGCCCATGCGGCGATGACCGCACCGTTCGTACAGGAAGTGCTTGAAGAAAGGGGCCTGAAGGTCTCCGACTGCGACGCCGTCTGCCTCAGCATGGGTCCCGGCTCGTACACCGGCCTGCGTGTCGGTTCTTCCACCGCAAAGGGACTCTGCTTCGGCGGAGGGATTCCCCTTCTGGCCGTAAGCACCCTGGACGTACTCGCAGCCCAGGCCATACAGGAAGGGCTTCCGGAGGGCTGCAGGCATATCGTCCCGATGATCGACGCCCGCCGCATGGAGGTCTATACGGCCGTGTACGGTGCGGACGGACGGAAACTCAGCGAAGTGGAATCGAAAGTCGTGGAAGCAGGAGCGTTCGACACCCTGCTTGCCGAAGGGCCGGTGCTGTTCATCGGCGACGGGGCGGGTAAATGCGAGCCCATCCTGGGCGCACCTGGAGCATTTTTTCGCAACGAGTGCCCGAGGGCCGACGCGATGGCCGTCCCCGCCCTGCGGGAGTTCGCAGCCGGCAATTTCCGCGACACCGCTTACTTCGAGCCCTTCTATCTCAAAGACTTCGTCGCCACAGTCGGAAAGAAACTGTTCTAAAAACGCTCCCGATGGAAGAAAAATCGTTCCATTGGGAGCGTTTTAAGCCTTTTTTGCGCCCGATGGAACGGAAAAAGGTCCATCGGGAGCACTCTTATTTAAGCAAGCTGGAGAGTTCCTTGGAGAGGCCCTCCCGGCTGGCTACGTTCAGCGTGCCGTCGGAAATGAGGTACGTGGCGGGAAGGGACGTGACGTTGTAGAGCCCGACAGCCTGGGCGTTGGCACGGCCGCCGTTGACATTCACCCAGGGAAGGTTCTGGGCCTTGACGACGGTACCCCAGGAGACTTTGTCGGGATTGAGGTCGATGGCGTAGATCTGGAGTCCTTTCTCGTGCCATTTGTCCCAGAGGGGCATCAGGACGTCCAGGTTGAGCATTTTCTGCGCAGCGTCGGATGAATCCCAGAAATGGACGAGAACCGCTTTGCCGGCGACCTCCGAAAGACGGACCTTGCGGCCGTCGGTGCCGGGGAGCTCGACGTCGGGGAAACCGAGCGTGGGAGCCTCCTGCACGAGATTGCGCACCTTGAGGGCATTCTCCCTGCGGGCGGCCTCCTTCTCAATGGCCCTGACGTAACGGGACTCGGGATATACGGTTGCGAGGGAATCGGCCGTACGGCGGAAGATGATGGCATCCGTGTACTGGCTGAATACGGGCGTATTCTCGTCCAGCTGCTCGAACAGCACAGGAACGACGGTAAGCGAGTGCTGATGGGAAAGCACGTAACGCACGCTCTCGCGGTAATGGTCGATGTAGAGGCGCGCCATTTCGGATGGCTCCTCAGCGGAATTGACGGCGGCGGAAAAACGGCCGACGGTCGCTTCCACCCCTGCAAGGGCTTCCGATTCCGGGGATCCGGATACCTCCCAGTGACCGAGGGTGTCGGCGCTGACGGATACGCGGTCGCCGGCCTCGAGCAGAAGGGAAGAAATCTTGCGGTCCTTGTAGAACAGATAGACGAATTCGGGCTGGCCCTCCTTGACATCCACGCGGCAGGTGGCCTTGCCGTCCTTGCCGAGGGTGAGGGTGTCGAGGTTCCGGTATGCATTTACTTCGAGCAGGCGGACGACGACGGATGCGCCCGGAGCCTGCGGGACGCTGAGCTCGATGCGCGCGCCCTGGGTGCAGGACGCAAGCAGAAGTGCGGCGAAGACGCCGGCGACGCTAAAGCTTCTCATACTCGGAAAGTATCGCGGCTGCAATGGCAGCCTGGCGCTCGGGGGCTATCACCGGGTGCTCCTTGCGGAAATCGAGGTCGCCCTCGGTCTGCAGGGGAACAAGGTGGATATGGGTATGGGGGACCTCCATGCCGAGGACGGCCACGCCGACCCTCTTGCAGGGCACGGCGGCCTTGATGGCGAGAGCCACCTTGCGGGCGAATGCCCAGAGGCCTGCATAGGTCTGCTCGTCGAGATGGAAGATATAGTCGTCTTCGACGTTCTTGGGAATGACCAGCGTGTGGCCGGGAGCAAGGGGGTTGATGTCGAGGAAGGCGTAGAACGAATCGTCCTCCGCCACTTTCCACGAAGGGATCTCTCCCTTGGCAATCTTGGTGAAAATCGTCATAGACTGATGTCGAGAATCTTGAATTTCATTACGCCTGAAGGCACGTGCGCCTCAACCGTTTCGCCTTTGCCGTGACCGATGAGGGCCTTGGCAATGGGAGTGGTAGCGGCAAGCTTGCCCTTGGAGAAATCGGCCTCGTTCTGGCCGACTATTGTGAAGGTCATTTCCGCGCCGTTGCCGAGATTCTGCACCTTGACGGTTGTGAGCATCTGGACCGTATCTGCGTTGAGCATGGAAGAATCTATGACCTTTGCGTTTGCAATGGTGTTCTGGAGATTGGCAATCTTGAGCTCCAGCAGGCCCTGGGCTTCGCGGGCCGATTCGTATTCTGCGTTTTCCGACAGGTCGCCCTTTTCACGGGCCTCGGCGATTGCGGCCGAGATAACGGGGCGCTGTGCGAGCGCCTCGGCGAGGTCTTTCTTGAGTTTGTCGAGCCCTTCCTGGCTCAAATAGTGTACATCTGCCATAATTAGTCAATAAAAGGAGTCCTGCCTGTCCGGCAGAACTCTAACCACGGTGCAAAGATAGCCAACGGTTCTGAATTTTCCAAACCTGCCGGCGAATTAAAAAATTTTCTAACTTTGTGCAGATATGCTACGAAAAATCAGAATAATACTTGCAGCGCTGAGCTTTGTCGGGATCACCCTCCTGCTTGTCGGAATCGGCCGGGACTGGTGGGGCTGGCTTCCCAAACTCCAGATGATGCCCGCCACCCTGCGGCTCATCGGCGGCGCCGCCCTCGGCAACATCGCCGTAGTGCTCGGAATCCTGCTCGTCACCCTGCTGGCAGGACGCATCTACTGCTCGGTCATATGTCCCCTGGGCGTATTCCAGGACATAGTACTGTGGATCCGCCGCACCCTCGGCAAGGTCTTTCCCAAGTCCAAGGCCCTCCGCAAGAGATTCAAATTCAACAGGGAATGCAGATGGGTACGTTATCCCGTCGCCGCACTGGCCATAGCCGGGATCATATCCGGCCTGCAAATAGTCGTCGCCCTTCTTGAACCGTACAGCGCATACGGACGGATGATCCGCAGCCTCGTGGGCGGCGGCCCCGCTCCCCTGCTCATCGCGGCTGGGGTCACTTTCGTCGCCGTCGTACTCTGCGCCTGGCTGTGGGGCAGGGCATACTGCAACACAATCTGCCCCGTCGGTACGATCCTCGGCTGCGTCAGCCGTTATCAGCTCTTCGGAGTGAAGGTCGATGAAGACAAATGTATCAAATGCGGCGCCTGCTCCCGCATCTGCAAATCATCCTGCATAGAAGAAGGCACCCTCAAAATAGACTACTCCCGCTGCGTCGATTGCTTCGACTGCATCGGTGCCTGCAAACAGGGCGCTATCGGTTTCGGCCGGACCGCCCGCAAGGCTGCACCATCTCCCCTTCCGCCGGACTCACAAAGCGCCGGCGTAGCGGAAGCGGCCCGTACCTCCGGATTCTGTGGCCGCCCATGGCCACATGAATGGGAGGGGCCCGCTGGCCCGAAGGGACAGTGGGAGGGACGGAGCGAAGCGGAGGAATCCGGAGGTACGGGACGTGTAGCGGAGCCGGTGCTTTGCGAGTCCGGCGGAAGGCGCCGCTTCCTTGCCACCGGAGCGATGCTGATAGGCACAGGCATAGCCGCAAGCGCCCAGAATATGAAACTCGACGGCGGCCTGGCCGAACTCCAGCCCAAGACCCCGCGCGAGCGCAACCCCCGCCTTGTTCCCCCCGGAGCCACCAGCCTTAAGGCCTTCTACGACTCCTGCACCGCCTGCCAGCTCTGCATAACCCACTGCGAAAGCCACGTCCTGCGCCCCTCGACAGACCTGGAGCACTTCCTCCAGCCTCAGATGGGCTACGAAAACGGCTTCTGCCGCCCCGAATGCACCGCCTGCAGCGAAGTCTGCCCCGCCGGAGCCATCCGCCCCGTCGCCAAAGACGCCAAAACCCTCATACGCATAGGTACTGCCAAGGTCAACCCCTTCATCTGCCTCTCGGCCTCCGGCGAAGAGCGCTGCGGAGCCTGCGCCCGCCACTGCCCTACCGGAGCCATTTCCATGGTGGATGTTGACGGCACCCTCCGCCCCGTCGTAGCCGAAGAGCAATGCATCGGCTGCGGCAAATGCGAATACCTCTGCCCGGTCCGTCCGGAAAGCGCAATCTCCGTAGTCGGACTCGAAGAACACATTATGAAGTAGCACGTCAGGCTTCAGGACAGAAAAGCAGATACAATGGACAGAAGAGACTTTATACGAAAATCAGGAATCCTCGCGGCCGCCGGAGCAGTCGCCGCCTGCGCCCCCAAAGGCAAGGCCGAACCCGCCGCGGAAGTACACGTGCACCAGGACCGTCCCCTCAAGACCGACGGCCGGATGCTCCAGAACTATCCCGGCATAGGCACGCTCGGATACGGCTGCATGCGCTGGCCGATGAAGAAAGAGGATGACGGCACCGAACACATCGACCAGGAAAAGGTCAACGCCCTGGTAGACCAGGCAATCGAAAACGGAGTCAACTACTTCGACACCTCCCCCGTCTATCTCCGGGGCGACTCCGAACGCGCCACCGCGGAAGCCCTCAACCGCCATCCGCGCAGCAAATGGCTCCTCGCCACCAAGCTCTCCAACTTCGCCGACGCCAGCTACGACAACTCCGTGCTGATGTACCGCCGGTCCCTCAAGATATTCAAGACGGACCACATCGACTACTACCTCCTCCACTCGATAGGCAGCGCCGAAGACTTCAAACGCCGCTTCGAAGACACCGGCATAATGGATTTCCTGCTCGCCGAACGCAAGGCCGGACGCATACGCAACCTCGGATTCTCCATCCACAGCCAGCAGCCCGGATTCGACGCAATGATGGAGCTCCACCCCAAGTACCACTGGGACTTCGTCCAGATACAGATGAACTACCTGGACTGGACACACGCAGGCGGCCGCAACACCAACGCCAAATACCTCTATGAAGAACTTGCGGCCAGAAGCATTCCGGTAGTCATAATGGAACCCCTCCGGGGCGGCGGACTTGCCAACCTCAACAACAACCTGGCGGCCAAACTGAAGGCCATCGAACCCGACAAGAGCATATCCTCCTGGGCCTTCCGCTTCTGCGGCAGCTTCCCCGGCGTGATGTGCGCCCTGAGCGGAATGACGTACAAGGAGCACCTGGACGACAACCTCGACACCTTCCTGCACTTCAAGCCCCTCACCCAGGAAGAATTCGACCTGCTGGAAGAAATAGCCGACGAACAGTCCCGCTTCCCCCTGGTAGGATGCACCGGCTGCCAGTACTGCATGCCTTGCCCCTACGGCATCAACATACCGGGAATCTTCCGCTTCTACGACAAAACCATCGTTGACGAAACGTACGTCCGAAGCAGCGAGCAGAAGGACTTCGCCCGCGCCCGCAGACGCTATCTCGCGCAGTACGACAAGGCCGTCGAGACCATACGCCAGGCCGACCACTGCATCTCCTGCGGCCGCTGCACCAGCCATTGCCCGCAGCACATCCGCATCCCCCGCGAGCTCGCGAGGATCGACGCCTACATCGAAGCCATCAAGCAGGGAACGCTTTAGAAACTGTACCCCAAGGAAACCACGAAGCTGCCGCCAAGAGAGGGCGAAAGCAGCAGGACCGATGCGTCAAGGCGCACGCCGGCGTACTTGCCGCCGAGCCCAAGTGACACGAACGACGGCAGAACCTCACCGGGACCGCCATAATGATACCCGGCACGGGCGGATGCAACGTCCCGGAAGCAATATTCAACCCCGGCGCCGGCCATAAACGTCCCTGCAAACAGATAATCGGCCTCCGCAGCCAGCGAAAGGCCCTGCAGCGGCTTCCACTCGCCGCTCAGCCCCACGAGAGACGGAAGGGCGTATTCACCGTAACCGTAATTGACGGGCGTACCCACATTGCGCACGGAAAGCATCACGCTCCAGCCGGGTGCAATCCATCCGGCGTAAATGTCACCGCACACGGCGCTGCCGGTTATATCCTTGGCGATGGTGGAATTGGTGTTGCGGACGCTGATTCCGGCAAGCAGCGAATTCCTAAAGCAATACTCCGCGCCGACGGAGAAGGAGAAATCGTAAGGCCGGAACATCTCCCCCGCCGAACCGGTATCGGAAGCGGTCTCGTACGGGCGGTCGGAGAAACGCCTTATGTCGGCGGTAAGCGACAGCCCTGGCATAACCATAGCGGAAATCTCGGCGCCGAACACATTGCTGCGGGAAGACGCAGGCGCCCACAGGCAATAAAAAGCGTCGAAATCGAGGCTGACCGGTGCCTGCGCCGTCCTTACGCCTCCCATTGCAAAGGAGCGGGCGTCCGTAGGTACAAGCAGCGACGGAAGCGCCTGCGAACGGGCTGCAAGCGGAAGGGCACAGGCAAGCAAAAGCACTAAGGACAGCCGTTTCATAGTTTCGCAATACTGTAACAGCCGTCACTGCCGCCGCCGGAAATGCGGACGTTATAAATGCCGGAAGGCCGGTCGGAAAGGTCGATGGATACGGGGCTGAACGGGCCGATTTCCAAAGTGGAAGAATGGACCGGCGCCCCAGCCCTGTCGGTTATGGACACATCGTACGAGCCTGCCGCCGCCGTCCAGACATTGAGCACAGTTTTCACCGGATTGGGGTACAGCCTGACGGGATGGGAACCGTCGTCAACGAGCACCTTGAAACACATCGCCGCGGTCTCACCGCGCACGTCCCTGGCCAGCAGCGTGACGTCCGACAGACCGTAATCCCTGGGGCTGATGAAGAACGTCCCGCCGTTCCTGCTCTGGTCCAGAACCTTTTCATTTCCGATCTCAAGGCTGTATTCCAGCTCCTCGCCGTCCTCGTCGGAGAAATAGTCCGGGGCATTGACAGGAAGGGAGCTTCCGAGCTTGCTGAGCAGCTGGTTTTCCATCTGTCCTACGGTAACAGGAGCGTGATTGGGAAGGATTTCGTACACGACGCGGCAGCTCACGCGCCCGCCGAATCCGTCGGTTGCGGTCACCACGGCGGTATATATGCCGGAAGGGGCGTCGGCGCCGCGGATGACGGCAGTGATGATGCCTTTATCTATGGACGCGGTGAAGGCGTCGGAGCCAGGCTCGTATTCGAGCAGGACCTTGTGGCCGTCGGGGTCGGAGCAATAGAAATGGCAGGTCAGCGTCTCGTGAGACTTGAGGCTGAAGCGAGTGCCCTCCGCAGAGGAAAGCACCGGAGGCCTGTTTGGACCGGTAACCGTCTCTTTTATGGGGGAAATTGCCGAATAATTCTTGTTGTAGTCGGCGGCGACGATTCCTACGTAGTACCTGGTATCGAAATCGAGCCCCGACAGTACTCCCCTTATGCCGCCGCCTGCCGGAATCACTCCGGTTTCCACCATTGTGTGGCTGATGCCAGCCGGGATGCCCTTGGAAAGATCCGCGTCAAGCAGGGTCTTCCTGTCTTTGGAGGCCAGAATATGGAAGGAGAAAGCCTTGCCGTCGTCTTCGTCGGCAGTTACTGCCCACTTGCAGGTTATGAAATTCGAATTCGACGACAGCTCGAATTCCGTTACTGGCTCGGGAGGAATGGCCCCGCCGCTCTTGAAAGAACCGTAGGCGTCCAGTACGGGGCCGATGCCGCCTGGGAGACGGTCCCTCGATGCGCCGTCGAGCAGTTTCTTCTTAAGCATATCGCAGGTGAATCCCTGTCCGCCGTAGTACGACACCAGCAGTGCGGCTACGCCAACCACGTGGGGGCAAGCCATCGACGTACCCTGGAAATAGCCGTAGCCGTCGGTATCGACGGTGCTGAGTATCATCGAGCCTTCGTCCCTGACGCCACCGGGAGCGCATATATCGACCCAGTCGCCATAATTGGAATACGGAGCACGCTCCCCCCTGGCGCTGACGGCACCGACGGCAACGACCGGCTCATAAGCGGCAGGCCATCCCATACGGAAGCCGTCGTTGCCGGCGGCGAATACCACCAGGCCGCCTTTCATCGGGCTGTCCGGGCGCTGTTTGCCGCCTGCATCGCAGCCAGCGTAATTGATGAAATAATCTATCGCGGAACGCATCGCCCCAACGTCGCCTGCCAGGGCTTCTTCCTCGCTCTCGTAAACATAGCCCCAGCTGTTGTTGGCAATGACCGCACCGTGGTCGGCGGCCCAGACCAGGGCGCTGGGGAGGTTGCCCTGGATCATATGCTCCTTGTCGTCGGGATTGTCGCGGAAAACCTCGCAGCAGAGCAGCCTGACGCCGCCGCTGCCGTCGTTTCCCCCGGCTATGCCGCTTACGCCGATGCCGTTGTTGCTGGCGGCCCCTATTATTCCGGCGACGTGCGTGCCGTGGTGGCCGGGCGTGATGACCTCGCCCTCGTTTCCGTAAACGAAGCAGTAACTGCCGCCGTAACCTGCGGGAATAGCAGATGCGGCAAGGTCTTCGTGACCGAGCTGTACGCCCTCATCGATCACGGCGACGATTACGTCGGGGGAACCGGCGGTGAAGTCGCTCCAGACCTTCTGCACGTTGATGTCGCAGCCGCTCAGGAAGCCCTCGCCCTCGCTGCCGTCATTGTAGAGCGACCACTGCTTGTAGGCGTAAGGGTCGTTGAAGAAGGAAGCGCGGCGCACGCGCCTCACAGGCCCGGCATACAGTACGCCCGGCATATCGAGCAAATCCCCCGCCGCCTTGGTAGGAGAAGCATAACGGGAATCGTAAGTGATACGGAACCACCTGTGAAGGCCGGCGGCACGGTGACGGGGTTCCCATTCACCGGCGTCGGGATACAGGCGTTCGACGCTTGTGGCCCCGATCGAGGCCATTGCATAATTGAATTCATCCGATGCAGCCTGGCACAGGGCATCGGAGAATTCGGCGATTATTTCACCGGAGATGTATGGAGATGGGACGGGGCCGGCAGGTTCCGGATTCTCCCTTGCACAGCACAGGCAAAGAAGAAGCGGAAGCAGCGACAGGACCCGTTTCATGGTATCAACGCTTGCCGCCCTGACCGAATCTGTAGCTCAGGCCGGCGACCAGCGCGCCGCCCGTGCCGCTGTTGAGAATGTATGCTAAATCGAGACCGATGCCGAACAGCCTGACTCCGGCGCCGGCGGAGAAGCCGGAAGGCACAGGAGCGGCGGAAAAGTCTTCCCGCACGCTGGAATAACGGTATCCGGCCCTCAGGAAGGCCATATCGCGGAAACCGCCCTGCACGCCCGCAGCGACACCGAAAGTGCCGTTGGCCCAATAGTAATCGCCGTCGGCAAGGAAATCTACGGCAAAGTCGCCCAGTCCAAGTTTATATGCGGCTCCTACCCTTACCGAGGAAGGCAGAGGATAGCTCCTGTTGGCGACGGAAGCCACCTTGGGGCCAAGGGATGCCACACCTGCACTGACCGTAAGGGCGTCGTGCCTGTACATTGCCATGACGTCGGCGCTGAACGAAGTAAGGGTGGTCTTGGAATCGAGGGCGGATGACGCATAGCGTGCGAGCGCTCCGAACGACAGGAAGTCGCCGATGGCGTAGGACAGGCCGAGGCCCACCGTCATTTCACTTGGGGCAAAACTGCCGGAAGCACCGCCGCCTTCGCTGAAAAACGGTATTTTGGGATAAGCGGTGCCGATATACCCGGCGGAAACGCCGAAACTGCCAAGACGAAGGGAGGCTCCGCCGCCGTACGAAAGGGCCTTGCCGTCACCGGCGGGAGCCATTCCGAAAGTGCCGGCGGCGTCCACCATATGCCCGGCAAGGGATATGGCGGCAGGATTGCCGAATGCGGAGAAGGCCGTGCCCATATCGACGGAGGCATAACCCGCACCGGCGGTGCCGAGCGTGGCGGGATTGCGGTCGGAACGGATGAAATCCATCGCCGTACCCTGGGCGGATGCGGAAATACAGACTGCCGCAAGGACAAAGGATAATGCAATTCGTTTCATCACTTCTTCACGATTATGTTGTTGAACACCTTGTCGCCGTATTCCACCTTAAGGGTATAGATGCCGGGGCCGGCAGTCCTCATGTTGATTTCTGCAGGCTGGAATGCGTTGCAGGGGGCGGACACCGAGTAAACCCTGGCTCCGGTGGAGTTGAACAGGCTTATCTTCGCGGTGCCGTCGAAACGGATGATACCCACGTGGAGTATGTCCACGACGGGATTCGGATAGCACAGGACCTCCTTGCCGCCGGAGTTGACCAGCACGTTGAAGGACGTGGTAACCTTCGCACCTCCAGCGTCCGTAGCGGAAAGCGTAACCGTGGCGAGACCGGAATCGGCCAGGGCGGTGACGTTGAGGACCGCGCTGCCGGTGTTCTGGGTGACGTGGACCACGGAATTGTCGGAGATGGCAATGTCGTAGCTGAGGATCTCACCGTCCGGATCGACTATGTAGTCTTCCATATTGATCTTCACCATCTCGCCGGAGCCGTTGAGGACGACGTCGTCGACCGGCTTCTTGAGAACGGGGACTTCATTGGGAAGAATTTCGTAATCGATCCTGTACTCGGTGGAGAGGCCGTAATTGTCGGAGGCGAGAAGCACGCCTGTGTACTTGCCGGCCGGAGCGGCCACGCCAAGCACCTGCAGGCGGTATTCGCCGCTCTTGACGCTTTCCAGGAGGGTGAGAGCGCCGGGGTCCTGCTCGTCCTTATTGAACTCCACGTTGACCACGTGCATGTCTTCATCGGAAATGCTGAATACTATGTTGAAGTGGTCCTGAACGTGGAAACGGAAGTCGCCGTCGTAGGTTGTAGTGATCACGGGAGCGTGGTTGCCGCCCGTAACCGCCGTGCTCACGGAACTCAGTTCGGAGAAATTGCGTCCGTAATCGAAGGATGAGAGCGCCAGATAGTAGGATTTGTCGAATCCGAGGTCGCCGATGGTGCCCGTAACGGAATCGCCTACGCCGGCGTCGCGGCAAAGGATGTCGCCATAGAGGACATTGGAGCCGGGGCTGCGCGGGTCGCATCCCTCAAGGTCGGAAAGGCTCTCGGACGCAAGCACCCTCACGCCGTGAGCGGGTTTGCCCTCGCGGTCGGGAGGGACGGGGAAAGTAATCGTGACGTTGTTCGACAGAACTTTGTCCACGGTGTAATTCTCAATCCTTGCGGGAGGTTCGCCGGTGCCGTATGCGATGGCTCCGAGAGCGTCCACAAGGGGGCCGATCCTGAACGAAGCGGGAACGTCGGCGCTGTTGCCGCCTCCGACGAGCTTGTCACGGAGCTGCGCGCTGGTGAATCCCATACCGCCGCAGTAAGACAACACGAGCGCCGCCACGCCGGACACGTGAGGGCAGGCCATCGAGGTTCCGCTGGCCTCGCCGTACTTGCTGCCGGGGTAGGTGCTCAGGATGTCCACGCCGGGGGCGCAGATGTCAACCCAGCTGCCGTAATTGGAGAAATTGGAACGTCCGCCGTAAGGAGTTATGGCACCGACCGTAAGGCACACCGGATAACATGATGGAGCGCCGAAAGGACGGCCGTCGTTGCCGGCGGCGAACACTACAAGGCCACCTGCCATGGGACCGGTCTGCACACCGTTTTTCATTCCGGCATAGGCCGTGAAATAATCGATGGCGTCCTTGGTGGCATCTTTGTACGCTCCGGAATTGGGCTGGATGTAGAAATTGTGCGATGCCTCGGCGGCCTCCTTATTGTAATTGCCTCTGGAATCGACGAAATCGTAGCCCCAGCTGTTGTTGCTGATAACTGCGCCGTGGTCGGCTCCCCAGACGATCGCGGCCTCGAAATTGGCTCCCCCTTCGGTGTTGGAGAACACCTGGCAGGACATAAGCCGCACGCCGGGTTCGCCGTCCGCGGCACTACCGCCTGCAATACCGCACACACCCTTGCCGTTGTTGTTGACGGCTCCGATGGTACCTGCCACGTGGGTGCCGTGGCTGTGCGCCGTGATGCGGTAGGCGTTGCCGTTGTTCATGAACGAACGGCTTCCGTTGTCGCCGGGGGCGACTACTGCGGCCGCGAGGTCTTCGTGGGTCAAATCGATACCGCCGTCAACGACGGACACGATAACCTTATCGCTGCCCCTGGTATAGTTCTTCCACACGGGGACGGCATTCACGTCGGCCCAGGTCGTGTAGGGGTTGTGATAACCCCACTGACGGCCTTCCATGGGGTCGTTGAAGCAGTTTTCGTCGGCCGTACGCACCTTATGCACCGGGCGGGCGCTGAGCACGCCGGGCATAAGCGAGAATCTTTCCGCTGCAGCGGGAGACGGGACATCACCCTCGAAACGGACCCTGTACCAACGGTGCAGGCCGAATTCGCGGTGCCTGGCCTCGTTCTCCTCATCGATGGGGAAAACCCTTTCGCACTCTATGATTCCGAGTTCGTCCAGCGCTTCGGAGGCCACGGAAGCCTTCGTCGCCAGCGCCCTGAAATCACTTCCGGACTCCAGGGAAGACACAAGCTCGTCATCGAAATAAACGTTTATCTGACCGGGCACGAAGACCGACGCGGCAAGTGCCACGGGGTCGTCGGGGGCCTCGGTGCGTATCACGGGCTTCTCCACCTCCTTGCTGCATGAGCATGCAAGGAGGGCGCAGAGTGCAGCCCACAGCGGAATTCTTCTCATTATTGTTCTTTATAATTCCGGGCAAGATATTCAAGCACCTTCACCAGAGATTCCGGTTTTCTCCAGTTGATCTTTTCCTGCTTGAAAAATGCTTTTGCAGCCGCCTGGTCGAGGCCGGGAAGTGCAAGGACCTCCGACTTGGAAGCCTCGATCTGACGGGCACCCAGGAGGAAACCATAACTCACTCGGACAGGGAGGACGTTGCCGGTCTTGGAACCCGCAATGGCAGCCTGGAGTTCCATGCTGACGGTAGCTCCAGCAAGGCCGAGGTTGTTGATGTTCTGGGTTGACGCCACGGCGGAACTCACTCCATAGCCGATATCGGACTTGGCGAGACGTTCCATATCGACGGCGGTGAAACGGAGAAGGGCGCAGTTGCCCTCTTCCGAGACGACCTCCGCAAGGCGCCCGAGGCGGTTGACGAACAAGGTCTCCCCTATCCGGACGTACTGGACCTGGCGCATGTCCGCGGCCATAATGCGTCCGTCATTGATGTAATGAAGACTGCCGTCGACCACGGAAACATTGTACCAGCCGTCGTTGAGGTTTGCACCTCCGGAGGTGTGAACGCCCCCGGAGGTGAATTCCTCAAGAAGATACGGCCATGTCTCGCGCGGCTTGAAGTCGTAGTTCTGGGCTGCTGCAGATAGGCAGCAGGCCAAAGCGACAATCGACAATAATACGCGTTTCATGGGGAGAACAATCATTTTTTACCTCCTGGCGTTCGCGATACGGCGGACCTTGAGGGCCTTGCCGGCAACACGCTCGCCGGAAGCGACAGCAGTAGTTCCTACGGACTTCAGAGCCGGGGCGGATGCAGCCTCCTGCTTTGTCATTGTTGTGGGAACAGAGAAAATCATACCGAAGTTGGACCATCCGGTATCCTTGTTATAACCAAGCAGGCCGAGCTTCACGGCATAGGTTTCTTCTCCCTCGTCCATGTAGTGGTTGGGCTCGATTGCGGCAGTTTTGCCGTCCTCGCCCAGCTTGGCCGTGGCGAGAAGGTCGGTTTCGTCATTGCCCATCGCAACGTAGTTGGTATTGGTAATACCGCACAGATAGAGGGTGTAGCTGTTTCCTCCGGCAGTGACAGAGCCTCCGGCCTGAGAGAAGTTGAACTCGAGATTGCCGGTTGCCGCGTTGAAGTCGACGATTGCGAATGTAGTGCTGACACCGGGATAGAACAGGCCCATGGTGTAGGTCTCGTTGGCGGAGTCCATGCCGATGGTCAGAGGATTTGCGAAGCCTTCGACATTCCAGGTTCCGAGCCACTTCTCGTAGTTGGGATCGATATTCTCGGCAGGACGCTTCATCGTTGCGGGGAATTCGATGTCAAGGTCACCCCAGCCGGTGAAACTATCGCCTTCGTATTTGAACACGGCCATACCGGTGTAGTATCCGTCGCGGGTGCTCTCGACATTGGCCTGCTTGAGGGTCTCGTCAAGGATGGCACGGCCTATGGCGGAGGAGCCGCTGTAGATGTTGATGTAGCCGGCCTGCTCGGAAGGATAATAGGCAAAGAAGCCTTCTCCACCGGCCTCGGTGCAAGGATCGGTCACGAAGAACTGGAGTTCACCGTTCCAGCCGACGTTTGCATCGATGAGGTAGTTACCGGCCTTGATGACATAGGAAACCTCATTCCTGTCATTCTCTGCGATGGTGATAGGAGTACGGTTGAGATTCCACTCACCGAGCCAGTTGTCGTATGCGGCAAGCATATCTGCAGTAGGAGTGACAGTGAATTCAGCGTTGACATATTCACCGGTAAGATGGCCGGAAGGAGTGGCGCCGAGGACCCAGATTTCGTGCTCGCCTACATCGAACCTGTTATATGCCCACTGCTTGTCGCCGGACTTGATGGGATATGCATCTTCTGTTCCAAGGTCGGGGCCGATAGCCTTCTCCTCCATATACTGGAGGTACGCGTCGATGCTCTCGAACTCATTGTTGACAACACCCTTGGCATATACGAAGAGATAATAGTTGCCCTGTACGCCGGATACGGAAATCATACTGCTGACAGCACCGTCGATTTCCTGCTCTCCTGCATAGGATGCGACCCAGTCGTTCATGAGCTTGGTAGCCATGACCCTCTTGGCCTCGATATAGGCCTGGAGGCCGCGGGATGCCTTCTTTGCGTTGTCGCTGACAGACTCGATCTCGATTACGGCGAAATAGGAAAGGCCGATTTCGAGAGCGGACTCGTCAAGGGTGACGCTGACTTCCTTGGAAGTGCTGCCGGCGGGGATGGTCACAGGATTCTCGAAAGAAACAGCTGCGGCGGGAACCATATTGTAGTCTTCCATCTGGGCGACAAGGGCAAGGTTCACGACGACATCCTTTGCGGGGGCTGCATCAAGGCCAAGGGTAAGCTTGGCGGCGCCGTTTTCGAATGCATCATTGTAATCGGCGATGGAAACCTCGACGATGACGGGTGCGGGCTCCTCCTCTACGGTAACGGTGACCTTGCAATCCTTCTTGGTGTCATCTACCTTGGCTCCGTTGGCGGAAACGAGGGTAAAGGTGGTCTCATAAGAACCGGCTTTGAGTGCGGAAGCGTCAAGGGTGACGGGAACGCTTGCAGAAGTGGAGCCGGCTGCAATGGATACGGACTTCTCGAAGCTCAGGGCGGCTGCAGGGATGGAACCGCTTGCGTCGAGGGTTGCGGTAACGTCAGAAGACGATTTGTCGGAGAGAGCAAGATTGAGGGTAACCTTGCCGTCGGTGAATTTGTCGGATGAAGCGCTGATGCTCACGAGGACATCTTTCTTCACCGGTTCTTTGGGTTCGCAGGATGCGAAGAGGGCTACGGCTCCGAGAGCCAGAAGCACTGTTTTGATAAATGTCTTTCTCATTGCTTATAGGGTTGATTATTTCTTGACCAAGGTAATAGGAGCCATGGCGATGGCGTTGGACGCGGCAAGGTAGTAGCCACCTTCGTCATAGAGGGCGGCGAATCCCCTGTTGCCGTCGAGCTTGTAGCCGTTGTCGGTCTTCTCGAACGTAAGCGTGCCGGAATTGTAGATATACTGGCCGTCGTAACCCCAGATGAGGATATCATGTCCGTTGTACTTGTCGGCGAGCTTGTAGCCGAGGGCGACGGAAATCCTGGAGAGGTCTTCGCTGACGGTGGCGGGAACATAGTGGCGCAGGCCCTGGCCGACATAGCTTCCGGCAAACGTGGGAACTATACCGTCGATAAGGGTTGTATACCAGTTGTCGGGGTCGGCTGCAAGGGTGAGCGTCCAGGTGGCGCCGTCTGCTTCCGTGGCGGTGTACTCGCCGAAGATGGTCTTCAGAGGGTGGTCGTTGTCGATGATGGTGACCTTGCAATAGGAATAGCCGCCCTTGCAGACCTCGTTGCCGGAACCGGACATCTTGATGGTGAAGTCCTTGTTGCCGGTGAGTTCGCCTGCGAAGTTGACTATCTTGACCTTGATGTTCTTCAGGGTGTCGGCCGCACTGAAGCGGATGATGGCGGCATCATTGTCCACGATGTCATAATCCACGCCCTTCTGGCCGTTGGGAACCATCAGCTTTGTGTTCTTGTCGAACTTCTCGCCGTCCACGGTCTCGAAGGTGAGGGTGAAATCCACGCCGGCGGAAGCCTTGACGGGGATGTCGATCACTCCTGCATCCTCATACACGGAAAGGCTGGGAGAGGGGAAATACACGAAGGGAATCTCCGTATAATTTGCTTTGCGGCTGCATGATACACAGGTAAGTGCAAGCAGGCCGGCTGCTATGATATATACTTTTTTCATACTCTCGCTCAATTATTAGTTACCGTAACCGGGATTCTGTTCAAGATTGACGTTGAGCCTTCTTTCGTCGGCCGGAATGGGCCAGATGAAAGACCGGTCGTCGGCCTTCATGGCACGGCCGTCGTAGTAGTCGCCGCGCATGACTGCGTTCCTGGAAAGGGTGCCGGCCTGGGCTTCGCGGGCCTCGAATCCGAGTCCCCAGCGCTTGAGGCAGGTCCAGCGCATGCCTTCACCGACGGTCTCGCGGAACCATTCGTTGCGGATGTCGTCGATGCGGCCGCCGCTCTTGGCAGCGCCCCTGGCGGTCTGCAGGATGTTGATGGTGGACTTGGCCTTGGGGATCAGGTCCTGCATGGATTCCGCTTCGGCCTTGATGAGGTACATCTCGCTGATGAGGAAAGGCTTGCACATCTGCACGCCGTTGGGAACCTCACCGGAATAGAGGTTGCTGTTGCCAAGGTACTTGACGAAGGTGGCGAAATCGCCCCTGTAGTAGGAACCGTTGACCTCGGTATAATAGTCGGTGGTGGAGAACCAGACGGTCTTGCGGATGTCGTTTCCGGCATAGCTGTCCATGAGCTTCTTCGTGGGAAGGAAGAGAGAGCGGAAGCAGACTCCGTTTTCCTGCGAGGAGAACATGTTGGTATAGACGTCGGTTGCATTGGGGCTCTCCTGACGGGAACCGAAGAGCTGCATGATGGCCTCGGTGCCGGCGTCGTCGCGGAACTCGTTCTTGAGTTTCTCGGCGGTGTTGGAAAGCTCGTACTTCCTGGTGGAGATTACCTTGTCGGCTGATGCGGCGGCATTCTCGTAGTCCTGGACGTCCAGATAATAACGGGCGTAAAGGGCGTTGACGGCGTCGATGGTAGGATAATCGGCCTGGAGTTCACCGGCTACGTCAGCCAGGAAGAGGGCGGCGGAGTCGAGGTCGGCCTTGATCTGGGTGTAAACCTCGTGGACGGTGTTCCTTGCGGGACGGGCGTTCAGGTCGAACTCGAGCACGATGGGGACGCCGAGGGCCGTGTCGTCATCGGGGTCGTAGTTGGGACCGAAGTGGCGTACGAGATTCATGTAGGCTTCGGCCCTGAACATATAGGCTTCACCCTTTACTATACCGGCGGCAGACTCGGTGCCCGCAGGAATGTTTACCTTGTCCTTGAGGGCGTTGATGAGCACGTTGTAATCCTTGATGACGGTATAGTGGTTGCTCCAGTATGCCTCGATGTAGGAGTCGCTGGAGGAGAAACTGTCGTCGGTACGGTGGATGGAACCGTAGTTGTTGCCGAAACCGGAAGAAGCGTTGAAGCCGTCGGTCATGACGTCCTCGAGGATATTGTTCATACCCCCGTGAACCGCACGGTAATCGGACATGATCCTGGCCTCGAACTGGGAAAGGTCCTCGCTGGTGGCAATCACCTGTCCGCCGGGTTCATAGACGATGGCGTCCGTGGGAAGGAGGGCAAGGTTGCAGGAAGTGAGCGCTGCGGTTGCAGCGACGGCGGCAAAGATATATTTAATGGTCTGTTTCATATCTATCTTCGTTTAGAATGTGAGTTCCAGGCCGAGAAGCATCTGCTTGGAGTTTGCAGGCAGACCGAGGGAGACGTTGGTGTCATCCTCGGGGTCGATACCTGAATACTTGGTGAAAGTGAGCAGGTTGCGTCCGGTGAACGTAATCTTGAGATCCTGCATGAACGAGATGTTGTCCATAATGCTCTTGGGGAGGGAGTAAGCGATCTGGAGGTTCTTGAGCCTCAGGAAGGAAGCATCTTCGATAAGGTGGGTATCGAACTGCATCACGGTACCCTGGCGCCAGTCGGGCCACTTGGCATCGGGATTGGTTTCAGTCCAGAAGTCGGAAACGCCCTTGTGCTGGTTGTTGTCGGCGAACTGGTTGGGGTTGGCGTAGAAGAACGCGTCGTTGTTGATCATGTACTTGCCGGCCACGTATGAGAAGTCCGCCAGGAAAGACAGGCCCTTCCAGCCGCCGGAGAAGCTGAATCCGCCGTAGATGGGAGCGTGACGCTTGAATCCGGTGTTCTGGATGAGGTCTTCCTCGGAGAAGACATCGGTAACCTCGTCCATAGTGGTGGTATCGATGTCGTCGGGGTTGGGCTTGTACCAGGTAGGCTTACCGGTATTGCGGTCGACTCCGGCGTAAATTGGATCGTAGTACATGACGGGATGTCCGACGACGAACGCCACGCCGGTATTGGCGATTTCCCAGCGGTCGCGGCCGTCGAAGAGCTCGAGGACCTTCTCAGCATTGTAGTTGAAAGTGGTCTGGAAATGCAGGAAGGACTCGCGGGTGCGGAAGAGGTCGTAACCCAGGGTGACATCGACGCCGGTGTTCAGGAGGGCGCCGACGTTGCGGTACTGGGAACCGAAACCAACGGTTGCGGGAATAGGCACGCTCATGAGCATGTCGGTGGTCTTGCGGTGGTACCACTCGACGTCGAAGTCGAAGCGGTCGAACACCTTACCGGTAAGGGCGACGGTAAGCAGGGCCTGCTTCTCCCAGGAGAGGTCGGGGTTCTCGGGCTGGGCGAAGTACAGACCGTTGGTACCGTTGTACATGCCGCCCTCGCCGAGGAGGTTAAGAGCCTGGTAATCAGCGATGTTGGCATTACCGGAGGTACCGTAGCTGGCCTTGAGGTTGAGGTCGTTGACCCATACGACCCTCTTGAGGAACTCTTCCCTCTTGATCTTCCACATTGCACCTGCGGACCAGAAAACGCCCCAGCGCTTGGCGGCACCGAAACGCGAGGATGCGTCAGCACGTATGGAAGCGTCGAAGATGTAGCGGCCGTCAAGGGTGAAGTCGGCATGGCCGAAGAAAGAACGGAAAGCGCTCTGCACCTGGCTCTCGTCGATCTCGCGGGTCTCGGGGTCGCCGGAGCTGATGAGGGTGATGCGGGGGTTGATGATGTTCTCGATGGAGCCGGACCATGCATCATAGTCGTTGTATATCTCCTCGTGGCCCGCAAGGACGCTGAAATTGATCAGGTCGCTCTTGTCGAAAGTGTATTCGAGGGTGTTGGTGAGCGACGAGGTGTAGTTGTACGCCGTACTGCGGCTTCTCCAACCGCTGCCGCCCATCATATAGTAGTCGGGCTTCATGAGTCCGGTGTAACGGGACACATAGCCGTCCACGCCGGCCCTGGACGAAAGCTTGAGGTCGGGTGTGAAGTCGATGGTGACGAATGCCGTACCCATAAGGCCGAGGCGCTCGGTAGGAGTGATGCGGTTGGCCATATAGGTATGGTGGTTGATCATGCCGCCGGGATACTCGTTCTCATACTCCTTGCCGGTTTCGGGGTCGATTGCCGGATAGAAAGGAAGGGTGAGGTAGGAAAGGGCTCCGGAGGTGTAGTTGCGGTTGTTGGAGGAGTTGGACCAGTTGGGGTTCTGGATGGTCTTGTCGTACGTGGCGCTCATGTTCATACCGACCTTGAGCCAGTCCTTGGGACGGCCCTGGACGTTGGAACGGAGGGTGAAGCGGTCATATACGTTGCCGATGGCGGAACCTCTCTGGTGGAACTGGGATGCGCCGATGAGGTATGCAACCCTCTGACCGCCGCCCTCGATGGAGATGTCGTTCTGGTACTGGGGGTTGTTGAACTGCTGGACGTAGTTGTACCAGCGGGTGTCGGCGTTGTATCCGTTGTCGTAGAAAGTCTCCTTGACGTACTGCTCGGAGTGGATACCTGCGATGTTCCAGAAGCGGGCCAGTTCGGCGCTGTTCATCATGTTCTCATAGAGAGACTTGTCGGTGATGGTGGAGATACCGTACTGGGAACGCACCGTGATGGATGCGGAGTTGTTGTATGAGCCGCTCTTGGTGATGATATGGACGACACCGTTGGCCGCACGGGCACCGTAGATGGAGGTTGCGGACGCGTCCTTGAGGATGGAGATGGACTCGATGTCGTTGGGGTTGAGCGACATGATGGAACGTGCGCTGGAAGGCACGCCGTCGATGATGTAAAGGGGAGCGGACGATGAGGTGAGGGAACCCGTACCATGAAGCTTCATGGATACGGAGTTGTCACCTGCGACACCGCCGGAGGTGAGAACCGCAAGACCTGCGACCTGGCCCTGGAGGGCGTCCAGTGCAGATGAAGACGGAGCCGTGCGGATGCTCTCGGAATTGACGGTTGTGACGCTTCCCACGAGGGACTCGATCTTCTTGGGAGAGCCGTAACCGACTGCCACTGCGCTCTCAAGGAAAGTATTGGATTCCTTGAGCACGATGACGAGGTCACGGCTGCCGGAAGCGGGGATCGTCATGTCATAGTCATCGTAACCGATGCAGGAAATCTTGATTTCCCTGCTGCTGGAGGGCACTTCGAAAACGAATTTGCCATGGCCGTCGGTGATGACTCCTCTGGTAGTGCCGGGGATGAAAACGGAGGCTCCCGGAACAGGAAGTCCGGCCTCGTCCTGCACTACGCCTGCTACTGTGACATTCTGCGCCCGGGCGGTAAGAGCCGAGACCAGGGCCAGAAGCACCATAATCAGTTTAATTCTTCTACTCATATACTAATAATACATAATAATATTGTCACGATAAGGCGCGAAGCGTCAAAGTTACGGCATTTTTACAAGAAATCCAAAATAAATGTTTATAGAATTCTCAGAAAAAGCAGGTAGTGAAAGTTCAAAACACGAAAGTTTATAATTTTTTTAATAAACAATCGTTAAATATGCGCCACTTTTGATTAATAATTTTAAGTATTTATGGTGTATTTGCTTATAAAATTTTTTAATAATACCTCGGAAGTGCCTCTGACGCACGCAAAAAAGGGCAGAAAAAGTTTGCGTATTAAGAAAAAAGTAACTAACTTGCGACGTTATTTATGCCCGAAACTATGAACGCTCGTTTATTCGAGCACTGGCAAGGCTTAAATTCATTTTATATACTTTATTGTTTAATTAAAAAAATGCCTATGAAAAAAGCAAAATTGCTCATGGCGTGCCTTCTGACCCTCGTGTCTCCTGTGCTCTTTGCACAGAACCAGGTCAAAGGAACGATCACCGATGCAAAGGGCGAACCCCTGCCTGGTGTTTCCATCGTCGTTGAGGGTACCACTCTCGGCGTCATCACCGGTGCAGACGGTACCTATGCAATCAATGCCAAGGACGGGCAGGTTCTCAACTTCTATCTCTTCGGCATGAAGAGCCAGAAGAAGGTTATCGACGCCCCTGTCATTGATATCGTCATGGAAGACGACGCACTCGCACTCGACGAGGCAGTCGTTACCGCCCTCGGTATCACCCGATCCGAGAAATCTCTCGGATACGCTGCAACAACGGTAAAGAGTGACGAGATTCTTACTCAGCACTCCACCAATGCAGTGACCACCCTTGCCGGCAAGGTCGCAGGTCTGCAGGTTTCCTCCACCACGACCGACCCTGGTGCAGGTACCAACGTCATCATCCGTGGTTACAGCTCCATCAACGGAAACAACCAGCCCCTCTATGTAGTTGACGGCATCGTCGTCGGCGGTATGGGCAGTCTCGCTTCCGAAGACATTGAGAGCCTCACCGTCCTCAAGGGCGCAGCCGCAACCGCACTCTACGGATCCCGCGCAGCAAACGGTGTCATCGTAATCACCACCAGGCAGGGCAAGAGAAGCCCCGACCGTCTGTTCTCAATCGAGTACAGCGGCGGCGTCGAGGCCCGTCAGGTATCCCTCCTCCCCATCTTCCAGAATGATTTCGGCCAGGGATGGAACGGCCAGCAGACCTTCATCGAGAACGGTTCCTGGGGTCCCAAATTCGACGGCTCCCAGCAGCTCTACGGTCCTATCTGGAACGGCATGCAGCTTCTCCACGAGTATTCCGCGAAGCCTACGAACGTAAAGGACTTCTTCGATCTCGGCATCAACCAGAAGCATTCCATCGCCCTCAACGGTTCCACCGAGGACCAGCGTGCCACCTACTATCTGTCTTATTCACGCGCGGACGATAACGGTATCATCCCTGGAGACAACGACACCTACGGCCGTAACTCCATCGCATTCCGCAGCAGTTACATCCCCACCGAGTGGATTAAGCTCTCCAGCCAGGTCAACATCGCTACCTCCAAGACCCGCAGCATCGGTATGTTCCAGGGAACATCCGTGATCGACGGTCTCTACGAGTTCCCTCGCGACATATCCCTCGTTGACCTCAAGAACCTTCCCGCAGCCTTCAACTCTCCCGAGGCTTACTTGACTCCTTACGGCATCACCAGCCCTTACTGGGCCATCGAGAACCGTCAGAACCTCGTCGACCAGAAGAATATCTTCGGTAAGGTGCAGGCAGACATCAAGCCCTTCAAGGACTTCACCCTCACCTATCGTTACAGCTTCAACTACAGCGACTACGACCAGAAGTTCGGTGAGCCCCAGATCGAACTCGACGACAACCTTATCTGGGACAACATGGGTTACGCTCCCTCCAACATGAACGCCGACGGTTATGTCTATGCATACTACTATCGCGGATATGAAACCAACCACGACATCCTCGCCAACTACAACAAGGATCTCATCAACGGCAGGTTTAACATCAACGCAATAGCCGGTGTCAACATCAACGAGCGCTACGGTACATCCATCACCGGCCAGACCGACGGCCTGACCATCCCTTCCGGATTCTGGAATCTCTCCAACGGTGCAACCAAGACCACCATTTCCGATTCCCAGAGCCTCCGCCGTCTCCTCGGCGTGTTCGGTGATGTGACCCTCAGCTGGGATGACACCATCTTCCTCGAGCTCACCGCCCGCAATGACTGGTCGTCAACCCTCCCTCTCGAGCACAACAACTACTTCTATCCCGGTGCAACCCTCAGCTGGATATTCACCAACTACATCCCCAAGAACGACATCCTTTCCTTCGGTAAGGCCAGGGTCGCTTACGGACGTACCGGTAACGACGCCGGTGTTTACAACACTTATCCGACCTTCACCCAGGCGGCTTTCAACGGCACTTACGAGGCCGGGGTCATTTCATTCCCCTTGAATGGTCTCAACGCGTTCCGCCGCGGTTACTCTCTCGCCAGCACCAACCTCAAGCCTGAGATGACCACCGAGTTTGAAACCGGTCTCAACCTCCAGTTCTTCAACGGACGCATCGGAATCGACGCCGCTTACTACAACCGTCTGACTTCCGACCAGATCTTCCCCATCAGCATCGAGCCCGCAACAGGTTATTCCTCCATGGTCTCCAATGCCGGTAACGTCCGCAACCAGGGTGTTGAGCTCGTCCTCGACCTCGTTCCCGTCCAGACCAGGGATTTCCGTTGGGATGTCAGCCTCAACTTCGCAAAGAACGTGAGCCTTGTTGAGGACCTTCCTGCGGAACTCGGCGAGAAGTTCGAAATCGACCGCTTCAGCACCTCCGCTGCCAAGGATGTCGTTTCCCTCTACGCAGAGAAAGGCAAGCCTTTCGGCACTTATTGGACATATCTTCCCACTTATGTGGAAGAAGGACCTTACAAGGGCAGAATCATAGTTGATGAGAACGGTTATCCCATCCTCAGTGACGATCTCATGCCCACGGGCTTCGACGTCAACCACGACTGGACCGGCGGTCTTACCACCAGCCTTTCCTGGAAGGGCCTCACCCTCAGTGCAGCCCTCGACGTCCGCAAGGGAGGTATGATGTTCTCCCGTTCGAAGAACATCATGGAGTTCACCGGAAACGGTTTCATCACCACCTACAATGACCGTCAGCCTTTCGTCATTCCCAATTCCGCCACTCCTGTTTACGCAGAGGACGCCGATGGTAACGAGTATGTTGCCGGTTACACCGAGAACACCGTTCCCATCTACACCAGCGACAGCTCCTATCAGAACTACTTCGACGATTACGGTGCAGGCCAGGGCCGTCTCTTCTACCTCCTTGACCGTTCCTTCATCAAGCTTCGCAACGTGTCCATCTCCTACTCGCTCCCCAAGAAGTGGATAGGTCCTTTCCAGGGCATCGCCCTTTCCGCATTCGTGAACAATGCATACACCTGGACCGCCAGGGACAACTACTATGTTGATCCCGAATCCACCAACGAGGGTACCGACACCGGCGGCCTCATCGGCGAGACATACGTCAACCCTTCCTGCCGCATCTGGGGTTTCAACCTTAACATCAAATTCTAAAGGAGGACAAGAATATGAAAAAGATTTTCACTATCATAGCCGCCGTCGCGGCACTCTCCCTCACCTCCTGCAAGGATTGGCTCGATATCAACCACAGCCCCAACGCTCCTGAAGAGAGCCAGGCTACGGTGGATATGGCCCTTCCTGCCGCCGAAATGGCACTCTGCGCCCGCTATGGCGATATTTTCCGCATCATCGGCGGTTATCTGTCAGAGCACTACACACAGTATTTCGGAACCGGCAACTACCTAGGTTACAGCAAGTTCAATGTAACTTCCAGCCATACATCCAACGCCTACACCGACATGAACCGCGCGGCTATCGCCAACGCCGTGTTCGTACAGGGCAAGGCCAAGGATTCCGAGGCATGGGGGACATATCTTGCAGCCACCTGCATCAAGGTCTTCTCATACCAGGCACTCGTTGACGCCTATGGCGAGACCCCTTATTCCGAGGCCAACAAGGGCTTGGAGAATCTTTCCCCTAAATTCGACGAGGGCAAGGACATCTATGCCGGTCTCCTCAAGGAGTTGAACGAGGCTCTCGACAAGGCTCGTCCCAGTATGGCCGTCGCCACCAACATCCTCTATGCTGATGAGGATGCAACCCGCTGGATCAAGTTCGGCAATGCCCTCAAGCTCAAGCTCCTCATGCGTGAGCGTGCAGTCGTAGACGTGGCCTCCGAGCTCAATGCACTTGTGGCGGAAGGAAACTTCCCTGCAGAGGACGTAGCGTGGACCCACCTCACTACCAATGCCAAGGGTAAGGCCAATCCCTTCTACCAGGAAGAGTTCGCTTCCTACTTCGGAAGCACCCAGAAGAACTGCGCTCTCAATATCGCTCTTCTCAACACTCTTTTGGCAAGCGATGATGCCCGTCTTCGCAAGTTCTTCAGTCCCAACAGCGGCAGTGAGTACTGGGGTGGTATCTCCGGTTACAACATGAGCGTTTCCGACAATTATAAGGAAGCCGTAATGTGCCGTCCGAACATCAAGTACAACTCCCCTGTCTATCTGATTTCCCTTTCCGAAATCAACTTCTTCCTTGCTGAGTACTACCAGAAGGTTAAGAATGACGCCGCGACCGCAGAGGCGTACTACAAAGCAGCCGTCGAGGCTTCCTTCGAGACCGCCGGCCTCTCCGCAGCTGCCGCAGCCCCTGTCCTTGTTGCTTATCCTTACAGCGCAGCCAAGGCAGACGAGGTCATCGGCATCCAGAAGTGGGTTGCCCTTTCCGGCATCAACAACTTCGAGGCATGGTGCGAACTTCGCCGTCTGGGCTATCCCGCATTCAAGGGTATCAAGGCTGAAGATATCTACAGTTTCTCCAACGACAATTTGGATGCAGGCGCACTTCCCGCAGGCGAACTTTACACTCCTTATCAGGTCGAAGCTCAGGTTGGTGCGAATTCACCCGCCCAGCGCTGGCCTTACGCACAGGCTTCTCTCAACTACAATCCCAATCATCCTGCAGTGAAGAAGCTTAACGAGAAAGTTTTCTGGGCCAAATAATAAAAGACGGATTTATGAAAAAGTATATTACTATATTTATTGCCGCCGCGCTTGCAATGTCACTTGTCGGCTGCGGTGAGAAAGAGTCCGCTGGTGTTACCAGGATTACTTACTACCCTGTTTTCGATCTTAAGGGAGACAACCCTATGGTCGTAATCGTTGGTGGTTCTTATGTAGAACCCGGTTATTCCGCCACCATGGAAGGCCAGGATATTACATCCAAAGTAAATGTGTCCGGAGAAGTTGACGGTAATGAAATGGGTGTTTACACCGTTAATTACTCTGCAGTCAACAAGGATGGTTACGAGTATTCCGTTGACCGTACCGTCATCGTCGCCAACCCCGGCCACATTGACAATGTTTACACCAGCCAGACCAAGATGGGTTCCGCCAGCTACAAGGGCTGCATCACAATCATCACCGAATATCAGCCCGGTATCTATATGATCGACGATATGTGCGCCGGTCACTATTACTATGGCCGTTATCCCGGTTACGAACCCACTTACAACTTCCACGCTACCACCCTGTTCACCGTGGATCCCGAAACCGGCGCCATGACAGTGGTTGGTAGGGCCAATTGGCAATTCGTCAACTCATTTGACTATGCCAACATCACCGGTGGTTACAACTGGTCCACCGGAGTGTTCCACTACGATTTCGACGGTCTGGACGTCACCCTGACTCCGGTTGCATAATTTAATACGTTAAGATTATGAAAAAAGTTATAATCCTTATGACAATCCTGGCTCTTGGAGTGTTCGCTTCATGCGATGAGAACTTCAAGTATCCGGTCGAGAAAACTGCAACCGTTGATCTGGCAGGCCAGTGGTATGTTATTTACAACTGCCTTGACGCTGAGGGTAAACCCATCGAGGGTTTCGAGGACTTCAATGGGGGCTACTCTTTAGCCATAACCTGCAACGTGGCATCCAACTGCAAGGATTCCATCTGGGTCTCCGATTCAAAGGATATGAACCTCCTCGGTTTTCAGGTGAAGGTCCCTTGCAATCTTGAAAAACTGACCTTTGGTTCCAACGATGAACTGGACAACCTCTATGGCCCCAGCAAGAACATCGGCGAGAAGGCCATCATAAAGAATGGCAAGATTCTCAAGGGCGCAGCCAAGACTCCCAGCGGGATGCCTGCTGACTCCATCTACTTCGAAGTGAAGCTGATAGATGATAAATATGCCGCCAAATACGGGTACGATGCCTATCAGGTTTGCGGATACCGCTACACCGGTTTCGTCGCCGACGAGTAATCTTTGGCATACCTTCACGTTTTAAATGAGAGGGTGACCAACAGTCTGGAGACTGCCAGTCACCCTCTTGTTGTATATAGTGAGCAGTCAGGCGGCCACCGGGCCGCCTTTATTGTCAGGTTTACGCCTCACCTGCCACAAGATCAAGAATCTCAGCGGTAATTTTCTGCTGGCGGCCCTTGTTGTATTCGAGGGTGAGTTCGGAGAGGAGACTTTCCGCATTGTCGGTGGCGGTCTGCATGGCAATCATGCGGGCAGCGTGCTCGGAGGCTATGGAGTCGAGAAGGGCTGCATACAGCTTAAGGTCGAGCACCTGGGGACGGAGGGACGCCAGCAATTCTGCCTGCGAGGGCTCAAAGATATAATCCGCCGTCGAATGCAAATCGCTATCCTTCAGCGACTTATCCAAAATCGTCCAAGCCTGTCCGCCGGGACGATTTTGCGTATCTTCTTTATTATCAGACGATTGCATTTTACGCTGTTCCAGGAATGGCTCGACGGTTACCTGCTGGCGGCCGGTGCTGACGAAGTGATTGTACACCAGGGTGGCTCCGGAAATGCCGCCGGAAGCATAAAGGTCCCTCAACTCTGCGGAAATCGCCGCGACGGCGTCGAAATCGGGTTTGCCGACAAGCTGGGAGAAGTCCCGGGCGACGGGGATGCCGGCCTTGGAGAGGGCCTGGGCCATCTTGCGGCCGAAGACCCACGCCTGCAGAGGGGCCTGCGAGGCCCTGGCCTCCGAAAGGGCGGCCTTGATGGCGTTCGCGTTGAAGGCTCCGCACATCGAGGCGTTGCTGGCGAATGCCAGAAGGATGCGCGGCGCTGCCGGAGAGTCCACTCTGGAGGATGTCATTCCGGGAGATTCCTCCGCTCCGCTACGCTCCGGTCGGAATGACAAAGAGGGGGTGCTTTGCTCTTTCGACAGAGAGGTGGTGCTTTCCGCTGTCATTCTGAGCGCCAGCGAAGAATCACCCTGAGGCCCTGTCATTCTGAGCGCCAGCGAAGAATCTCCCTGCACCGCGGAAAGTATCCGCCCCAGCGCCTCCTCATAAGGCCGCAGCGCCTCGATGGTGCGCTGGGCCCGGAGCAGCTTGGACGAAGCCACGAGCTTCATCGCCGAAGTGATCTTCAGCGTGCTGCGTACGGAGGCTATCCGGTCCTTTACTTCCCTAAGTGAAGACATATATCCTCTGCAGTCTTGCGGATGATGTTTTCAGAGGCCTCGGAAACCACTCCGGAGGCAAGTTCATCGAGAACGCCGGAATGGGAGGCGCGCATCTTGTCCAGGAACATCTTCTGGAAGGTCTGGACAGACTCAACCGGGATGCCGCTCATAAGCGCGTGCGTGCCGCAGTATAGCACAGCCACCTGCTCCCCTACCGGCATGGGTGAATACTGCGGCTGGATGAGAAGCTGGTTGTTCTTGCGGCCCTTGTCGAGAGCCATTTCGGTGACCTTGTCGAGGTCGGAGCTGAATTTGGAGAAGGATTCCAGTTCACCGAACTGGGCCTGGTCTATCTTGAGCGTACCGGCGACCTTCTTCATGCTCTTTATCTGGGCGTCGCCGCCTACGCGGGACACGCTGATGCCCACGTTGACCGCAGGGCGGAATCCGGCGTTGAACAGCGAACTCTCCAGGTAGATCTGGCCGTCTGTAATGGAAATGACGTTGGTGGGAATATAGGCCGAAACGTCACCGGCCTGGGTTTCAATGATAGGAAGAGCCGTAAGGGAACCTCCGGCGCGCACCTTGCCGCGAAGGGCGTCGGGCAGGTCGTTCATCTTTTCGGCCACATCCTGCTGGGAAATGATCTTGGCAGCACGCTCGAGCAGACGGGAGTGCAGGTAGAATACGTCGCCGGGATAAGCCTCGCGCCCCGAAGGACGGCGAAGGATAAGAGAAACCTCGCGATAGGCGACCGCCTGCTTGCTCAGGTCATCATAAACCACGAGCGCATGACGGCCGGTGTCGCGGAAGTACTCCCCTATCGCCGCTCCTGCAAACGGAGCATAATACTGGAGCGCAGCGGGATCTGCGGCGGTTGCGGCAACCACGATGGTATAATCCATGGCGCCCTTTTCGCGCAGAGTCTGCACCAGGGAAGCCACCGTGGAGCCCTTCTGGCCTATGGCCACATAGATGCAATACACAGGCTCGCCCGCCAGGTAACAGGCGCGCTGGTTGATGATCGTATCGATGGCGATGGCGGTCTTGCCGGTCTGGCGGTCGCCGATGATGAGTTCCCTCTGGCCGCGACCGATGGGAATCATGGAGTCGATTGCCTTGAGACCGGTCTGGAGCGGCTCGTGGACAGGCTCACGGAAGATGACTCCAGGGGCCTTGCGTTCCAGCGGCATGCGGATGAGGTCGCCGCGCACGGGACCCAGGCCGTCCAGCGGAGTGCCGATAGGATCGACCACCCTGCCTACCAGGCCCTCGCCGACCTCGATGCCGGCGATGCGTCCGAGCCTGCGGACACGCATTTCTTCCTTGACCAGGTCGGTCTTGCCAAGCAGAACGGCGCCGACGTTGTCTTCCTCAAGGTTCATCACGACGGCCTTCACGCCGCTGTCGAATTCCAGCAGTTCGCCGGCTTCCGCGCCCGTGAGGCCGTAGATGCGGGCCACGCCGTCGCTGACGGTGAGCACCCGCCCCACTTCTTCGTATTTGAGGGAAGTATCCACGCCGCGCAGCTGTTCCAGCAGGACGTCGGATATCTCGCTTGCTTTGATATTGTTCTGGCTCATACGATACGATTGGTTTTTTCTATGAAGTCGCGCCGCAGCACCTGCAGCTGGCGGCGGACGGTGGCGTCGAGCATCTTGCCGTCAACCTCGACCCGGTAGCCTCCTATCAGTTCCGGGTCGACCTCGGTCTCGAGCATTATCCTGCAGCCGAAACGCTGTTCCAGCTCCTTGCAGACGCGTTTTTCCAGCTCAGGGGCAGGGGTTGCCGTGGTGAGTACCACGTGCCTCAGGCCGGCGGATTCGCAATACAGGTCGACGAAGGTGCGGAATATCCTGCGCAGGTACTCCTGCCTGCCGTTTTTCACCAGCAGAGCGACAAAGCGCTGCAGGTCGGGCTCCAGGGGTGACGGGAGCGAGGAGGGATCCCGGAGCATCGCCCGCACCTGGGCGCACACCTGTTCTCCGCGTCCCGACTCCTGGGTGAGACGCAGCAGTGCTACGGCGTAGCGTTTGGTAACGGCTCCGGTATTCATCCTAATTCAACGGTGCGTGCGAGGCCTCGTCTGCGAGGCGGTCCATGAGGGCAAGCTGCTCGGCGTCAGGCTGAAGTTCCTTGCGGAGAATCTTCTCCGCCACGGCGACGGACAGCGTGGAGACCTCCGAACGGAGTTCGCTCAGGGCGGCCTCCTTCTCGGCAGTTATCTCCTCGCGGGTCTTCTGCAGGATCTTGGCGGATTCGGCCGCGGCCTCTTCTTTGGCACGGTTCAGTATTTCTTCGCGCGTGCGGGAGGCCTCGGCGAGTATCTTTCCCTGCTCGGCACGTGTCCGGTCCAGTATCTTCTGCTGCTCGGAGGCAAAAGAATCCAGCTCCAGGCGCGCCTTTTCCGCTGCGGCGAGCGAATCCCGGATGTAGTCCGAACGCTTTTCCACCATACGGGTGATGACGGGAAAGCCCCACTTGGCGAGGATGAAAAACACCGCGCCGAAGATGACGACCATCCAGAACAGCAGGCCGATATCCGGTGTAATAAGCGACATAGGCTACTTCAGAAGGACTGCGAGCAGACAGACGATGACTCCGAAGAGGCAGACGCCTTCGATGAGTGCACCGATGATGATTGCGGTGGTACGCAGGCCGCCGGAGATTTCGGGCTGGCGGGCGCTGGCCTCCATTGTTGACTGGGCGAGCTTGCCGATACCGATTGCCGCTGCGATTGCAACGATTCCGGCGCCGATTGCGCCGCCTACCTTGGCGAGAACTGCCGCTTGAAGAAGTGTTCCGATCATAATATCAATGTTTTAATGAGTTTCCGGTTGTTGGTGCGCCAGGCCGATGAAGACCGACGACAGCATGGTGAATACATAGGCCTGGATGAACGCGACGAGCAGTTCCAGGCAGTCGAGGAATATTCCGAACAGGACGGACACGAAGCTCAGCGAGCCGTTGAGCACCGGGCCCATCTTTGCTGTAAGGAATATCAGCGCGATAGTGCTCAGGAGCATTATATGCCCCGCCAGCATATTGGCGAAAAGCCTTATCATCAGCGAGAAAGGCTTGGTGAACATACCGACTATCTCGATGATGGGCATGATGGGGATGGCCTTCAGGAAAATGGGTACGTCGGGCCAGAGTATGTCTTTCCAGTAGTGCTTGTTGCCGAAGATGTTGACCATGGCGAAGGTGAACAGCGCCAGCACAAGCGTGACTGCGATATTGCCGGTGATGTTGGCCCCTCCGGGGAAGAAGGGCACGATGCCCATCAGGTTGTTGATGAGGATGAAGAAGAAGGCCGTGAGCAGATAAGGCGAATACTTGCGGTACTCCGGCCCGACGGCGTCCTTGATGACGTCCTGCTCGATCATCACTATAAGCGGTTCGAACAGGCCTGCAATGCCCCTCGGGGCCTCCTTGAGGGCGTCGTGCCTGCGGTACCAGCGGGCGCACAGCAGGATGAGGACGACAAGTATGAGGCTGTCGGCCATCAGCCCTAGGACGTTCTTGGTAATTGAAATGTCGAACGGGCGCCCCCCGTCGGAGACCCGTACTATCTTGCCTTCGTGAGGCTCTCCCCTCCCGGCAATCCGCAGGCCGTTGTATTCGGCGCCGTGGGCCAGCCGTTCGCTGCTGAACACCTGCAGGCCGTCGTTGAAAACGATGCACGGAAGGGGTATGGCCACCTCTTTGCCTTTGAAAGTCAGCAGATGCCACTCGTATGCGTCGGAAATGTGCCCGAATATGTATTCCTTCATATCCAGGGACGGCTCCTCCGCCGGTTCCTGCGCACGGAGGGGCTGCAAGCTGAACAGCAGCATGAAGAAAGACAGGGCTATGATTCCCGCTGTGCGCATACGGTTACGTTATTGTCTTCAACCATTATGGCCCCGCCGCGTACTTCGACGGAGTCTTCCTTGCCGTCCTGACGCCACAGGATGCGTCCCTTCTCCAGCGAGGAGATGATGGGAGCATGCCCCGGGAGCACCTCGAAAGCGCCCGCGGAGCCGGGAAGGAACACGGCGTCCACGGAGCCGCTGAATGCGGTGCCGACGGGGGTCAGGATCCTGAGTGTCAGTTTGTCTGTCATTTCGCTGCTGCGGCCTGTTCAAGCAGTTTGCGGCCCTTCTCGATGGCGTCTTCTATCGTGCCCACGTTGTGGAACGCCTGTTCGGGGAGGTCGTCGCATTCGCCGTCGAGTATCATGCGGAAACCGCGGATGGTGTCGGCGATATCCACCATCACGCCGGGTATGCCGGAGAAGTGCCCTGCGACATGGAACGGCTGGGTGAGGAAACGTTGCACGCGGCGTGCGCGGCTTACGGTCAGCTTGTCTTCGTCGGACAGTTCGTCCATGCCGAGGATGGCGATGATGTCCTGCAGTTCCTTGTAGCGCTGGAGTATCTTCTTGACGCGCTGGGCGGTCTCATAATGCTCTTCGCCGACTATGTTCGGATCGAGTATGCGGGATGTCGATTCGAGCGGATCGACCGCGGGATAGAGGCCCAGGGATGCGATCTTGCGGCTGAGGACCGTAGTGGCGTCAAGGTGGGAGAAGGTGGTTGCCGGCGCGGGGTCGGTAAGGTCGTCCGCAGGGACGTAAACGGCCTGCACGGACGTGATGGAGCCGTTTTTGGTGGAGGTGATGCGCTCCTGCATCACGCCCATTTCCGTTGCCAGCGTGGGCTGGTATCCCACCGCCGAAGGCATACGGCCAAGGAGTGCGGACACCTCTGAACCAGCCTGGGTGAAACGGAAGATGTTGTCTATGAAGAACAGGATGTCATGCGGGGCGTCGGGCTCCTTGCTGTCGCGGAAGGACTCCGCCAGCGTGAGGCCGCTCAGGGCCACGGAACTACGGGCTCCCGGAGGTTCGTTCATCTGGCCGAAAACCATGGCCACCTGCGACTTTTTGAGCTCTTCCTGGTCAATCTTCGAAAGGTCCCATTTGCCCTCGGACATGGCCTTGGTGAACTCCTCGCCATATTTGATGACGCCGGACTCGATCATTTCGCGCAGAAGGTCGTTGCCCTCGCGGGTGCGTTCGCCCACTCCGGCGAAAACGGAGAAACCGTTGTGCTTCTTGGCGATATTGTTGATAAGCTCCTTGATGAGGACCGTCTTGCCGACGCCTGCGCCGCCGAAGAGACCGATCTTGCCGCCCTTGAGGTACGGTTCGAGCAGGTCGATGACCTTGATGCCGGTATAGAGAACCTCCTGCGAAGTGGCGAGGTCTTCGAATTTGGGCGGCTCCCGGTGGATGGGAAGCGCGCCCTCGCGGGAGAACGGCTCGAGGCCGTCGATGGCTTCGCCGGTGACGTTGAGCACGCGGCCGCGGATCTGGGGGCCGACGGGCATCGCGATGGGCTTGCCGGTACTGAGGGCCACGGCGCCGCGGCTCAGGCCGTCGGTGGAATCCATGGCCACGCAGCGGACGGTCTCCTCGCCGATGTGCTGCTGGACTTCCAGCATGACGCTGCGGCCGTCGGGGCGCGTCACCTGCAGGGCGTCGTGAATACGGGGAAGGGAACTCTCTGCGGCCTCCTCGCCGGCGAGGTCGAAATGGACATCGACGACGGGGCCGATAATCTGCGAAATCTTGCCTGTAATCCTTTCCATAGGCTACGCGTTGTTTGCTTTGCGGGCTTCGTATTCCTGCTGGGCCCTGATGACGGAGACGGAACGCTTGAGGACGAATCCGCTGCCAAGATACTTGGTGCGGACGTCCTCGTCGGCGGCAAGGGACTCCGGAGTGCCCTGCTGGAGGATGGTGCCCTCGTAAAGCAGATAGGCGCGGTCCGTGATGGCGAGGGTCTCGCCGACGTTGTGGTCCGTGATGATGACGCCGATGTTGCGGTATTTGAGCTTGGCGATGATATACTGGATATCCTCGACGGCGATGGGATCGACGCCGGCGAAAGGCTCGTCAAGCAGGATGAACTTGGGGTCGATGGCAAGGGCGCGGGCGATTTCGCAGCGGCGGCGCTCTCCACCTGAAAGCTGGATACCCAGCGACTTGCGCACCTTGGAGAGATTGAACTCGTCGATCAGGTCCTCCAGGCGCTGCAGTCGCTCCGCCCTGGGGATGCCCTTGATCTCCATAACGCTCATGATGTTGTCCTCCACGCTCATCTTGCGGAAGACGGATGCGTCCTGGGGCAGGTAGCCGATGCCCTTCTGGGCACGCTTGTACATAGGAAGCTTGGTGATTTCCTCGTCGTCGAGGAACACCTTGCCCTCATTGGGGACGATCTGGCCGGTTATCATATAGAAACTGGTGGTCTTGCCAGCACCGTTGGGGCCCAGGAAGCCGACTATCTCTCCTTGTTCGACCTCCATCGAAACCCCCTTCACGACGGTGCGGAGGCCATATTTCTTTACCAGGTTTTCGCAGTGGAGCTTCATCTTATATCGAGTGCTAAATCTTTAACGAGTTCGGCCACCTCAGGGTTGCGGGACATAAGGTCCTTAGCCTTTTCGGTTGGCATATATATCTTGTTTTCCTGCTGCTCCTCCGGAATGACGAAGGGCTCGAGGCGCAGGCGCTTGCAGTCGAGCATGGCGGAGAAAGACTCCTCCAGGTCACGCAGCTTATGCTTGTTGATCCAGTCGCACTGGGCCTTGTTCACGAGGCCAAAAGAGACTATCAGGTTGCCGTCCTCCTCCCGGGTCTCCAGCCTGGCGTTGGCAAGGCCGACCGCAAGACGGGGCTGAGAAGAACAGGTGGCGGCCAGATCCGGCCACTTAGCCTTAACAGTATCCTCCCCCGGCAGTGCCGCCTTCTCCGCAGGTTTCTCCTCCTCCGGCGCCAGCTCCACGGTTATCTCCTCACCGTTCATTAACGAGCTTAAGGACAATCCAGACGCTTTTTTCGAAGGCTTGGCAGCCGGTTTTTCCTTGTCATCACGGTCAACCATTCCTTTGTCATCCCGAGCAACCATTCCCTTGTCTTCTCGAGCAACAATTCCTTTGTCATCTCGAGCTTGTCGAGAGATCTCCTTCCCCGATGGGATTTCTCCACTCTGCTCCGCTCCGGTCGAAATGACAGAAGATTCAGGGACAGCAGTCAACGGAGATGCAGCTGCAGACGAAGATGAAGATGCTACAGGAGAAGGAGATGCGGGCGAACCAACGGGCGAAGGAGCTGTGGGAGCCGTTTCTGCGGGTGCTGCTGGCGCCGGCGTAGCGGAGTCAGAAGATGGCTCCTGAAACTGTGGCCGCCCATGGCCACCCCGAAGGGCCGGTGTCCCCTGGGGGACTACAGGGGGAAAATTCGTCTCGGAGAGATGGGAGGGGCCCGCAGGCCCGGAGGGACTGTGGGAGGGACGCAGCGAAGCGGAGGTTTCAGGAGCCATCTTCTGCGCAGTGGAGCTGGTGCCAGCAGCACCCGCAGAAACGGTTCCCGCAGATCCCTCAGGCACACCTCCGAGGAAAGCGATCCTCATAAGAGCGTACTCTATATGCAACCGCTGATTGGTAGAAGCGCGATACCCCGCCTCACACTGGGAAATGACCCCCAGAGCATCATAAAGGAACCGGACGCTGCAACGCCCACCCTGCTCACGATACCTCTCCCGCAACGAAGCCGGCAGATCCAGCAACGAATCCAACCCGCCCGTACGGCTCACCAAAAGGTCCCTAAGATGGCTCCCCAGCGAAGAAATGAAATGCAAAGCGTTGAACCCCTTGGACAGGATTTCATCGAAAACAAGCAACGCCGTACCATAATCCTTCGCAAGGAAAGCATCAACCAGACGGAAACTGTACTCATAATCCAGCACCCCAAGGTTGCGGATGACATCATCGTACTTGATATCGGTACCGCAGAATGCAACCGTCTGGTCGAAGATGGTAAGCGCATCGCGCATCGCACCGTCAGCCTTGTGTGCTATGACATGCAGCGACTCATCGTCCACATTTACACCCTCCTTGCCTGCGATATCGCGCAGGTTGCGCACGATATCGGGAATGCCGATGCGGTTGAAATCATAAGTCTGGCAACGGCTGAGGATGGTAGGGATAATCTTATGCTTCTCCGTGGTGGCGAGGATGAAGATCGCATGTGCCGGCGGCTCTTCAAGGGTCTTGAGGAAAGCATTGAACGCCGACTGCGTCAGCATATGCACCTCATCTATGATGTACACGCTGTACTTTCCCACCTGAGGAGGAATCTGCACCTGCTCCATCAGAGCCTTGATGTCCTCGACGCCGTTGTTCGACGCAGCGTCCAGCTCATGGATGCAGTATGAACGCCCCTCGCGGAACGACACGCACGACTCACACTCACCGCAGGGCTCCATATCGGGCCCCGGGTGGGCACAGTTGATCGTCTTCGCGAAAATACGCGCGGCACTGGTTTTGCCTACACCCCTGGGGCCGCAGAACAGATAAGCATGCGCAAGCTGCCCCCGAAGGATTGAATTCTTGAGTGTACGGGCTATGTTGTCCTGGCCGATGAGGCTCTCGAAGGAGTCCGGGCGGTATTTTCGGGCTGAAACTATGTACTGTGCCATATATAATTTTTACAAATGTAGTGAAAATTCTTAACTTTGCCGACATGAAAAGCGCAATAGGAAAAATACTGTTGCTCCTTGTCCTCCTGCTTCCCCAGATTCCCGCAAAAGGACAGATGAAGATATACACGAGGAGCTATATGATACAGGATTTTAAGAGCCGCACCACCAAAGTCGTACTCGACGGCCCCGCGGAACTTGTCTCCGCCCTGCGCGACGAGGTCACATCCCTCTGGACCGTCTCCCCATACGAATTCTGCACCCCCGCACAATACGAAAAACAAAAAGGCACCGCCGGGACCTATTTCCTGCACCCAGTCACATCCAAAGGCATAATCTGCCTCGTCCTCACCATGGGCGGCAAGGAAATCGACCTGGTATCGGTCCCGGTCGCAGGTGAACACTATTCCGGCAGCCTGCAGTATATGGCGGCGTTCATCAGCATCGTACAGGATTACGTAGAATCCGCAATCGTCTCCGAACGCGTCGCCTACGCCGGAATCTCAGCAATCAGGACTCACCGTCCCGCAGGAGTACGCGTCATACGCGACCCGTCCGAGGCCTCCGAAGCCTTCCGTTCCGGAGATGAATCCGTCGCCGTAGAGATAGTCATAACCCCCGACGGCACCTCCGGCACCCGTCCCCGCTACAGGTACCGCGTCAACGCCGGCAACTACAAGCTATACTCATTCATCAAGCTATGACCACCATCTGCACGGTCGACCCTGACGGCTCAAACGCCCCCCTGACAGACCTCAGGGCATACATCGAGCACAAAATCGGCAGTCCCCTCGAAGAGATCGACGCCGACAGCCACGAGCGCTTCCTCGTCATCGAAGCGGAGGCCCTCCGCGACCTTGTAGTAATGGCCGAAGTCAGCGGCACTCCCGTCCGCATCCTCCCCTGCCCCAACACCCTCGACAACCCCGACTGCCAACGAATAATAGCAGGACACTGTAAAACAAACGAAGGCGACCGATAAGGCCGCCTTCATACATTTCAGAGCTCTTCTGATTATTTCTCCTCAGGAGCAGCGATTGTTTTGCCGACACGCTCGAGGATGATGTCGAAGATAAGGGTGGAGTTGGGCTCGATGCCGGGACGGCCGTTCTCGCCGTAAGCGAGGTCGGCAGGGACGTAGAGCTCGATGTGGCCGCCCTCACCGATGAGCTGCATGCCCTCGGTCCAGCCGGGGATGACGCTGCCAAGGGTGAAGCTTGCGGGATCTGCGCCTTCAGCGGTCTCGTCAAAGACGGTACCGTCGAGGTGGGTGCCCTTGTAGCGGACGACTACGGTGTCGGCTGCAGTGGGCTTGAGCTCCTCGTTACCGGCCTCGATGATCTTGTACTGGAGGCCGCTGTCGGTCACCTGTACGCCGTCCTTCTTGAGGTTGGCGGCAAGCCACTTGTCACCTTTCTCCTTGTTGGCGAGGAGCTTATAGTTGTGCCTCTTCTCCAGATAGGAGTTGAAAACGTCGTTGATACGGTTGGGGCTGATCTTGAACTGCTTGTCGAAGTCGGGATCGCGGAAATCACCCTTGGAGGCGACGAAATCCTTCATACCGGCAATGACCTTGCTGTAATTGACATCACCGAAATCATATCCCTTGAGGAAGCTTCCGAAATTGACGCCGATAAGATAGCTGACGGTATCTATCTCTGCTTTGCTGGGGGTAAAATCCTTGAGTGTCTTGACGGCCTCGGTTGCGGCATCCTCGCCGTCAACGGCAGGCTCTGCAGGCTTGGGAGTGCAGGCTACGACAGCTGCGCCAAGTGCAAGTGCGAAGAAAAATTTGTAGGTTTTCATCAATTATAAAAAATTAAACATTAAAGATTCCAGGCGAGTGCGGAGGCGCCGAGAATGGCGGCGTCGGACTCCGACAGGCTTGAGTACATAAGCTTTACCTTGTCTTTCCACAAAGGAAGGACGTTGCTGTTCATGGCCTCCTCGATAGGCTCGGTAAGGAACTCCCTTGCACGGGCCAGACCGCCGAAGAGCACGATGGCCTCGGGGGCGGAGAAAGCGATGAAATCAGCGAAACTGCGGCCCAGGATGTTTCCGGTGTACTCGAAAATCTCCTTGGCCATCTTGTCCCCGGACTTGGCAGCCTCGTAAACATCCTTGGAAGTGATGTTCTCGCGGAGGCTAAGGAGGGAAGACTCCTCCGGGTGCTGGTCGAGCCACTCCACGGCGGTACGGGCGACGCCGATTGCGGAACAATAGGCCTCGAGGCATCCCTGCTTGCCGCAGTTGCAACGGCGGCCGCCGCGGACGGCGCAGGTATGGCCGAGCTCGCCGGCGAAACCGTCGTGACCGTAAAGCACCTTGCCGTCGATGACGATACCGCTGCCGACGCCGGTGCCGAGAGTGATCATAATGAAGTTCTTGAGTCCCTTGGCGGCACCGTAGGTCATTTCACCGACAGCAGCGGCGTTGGCGTCGTTGGTAAGCGCGACGGGCATACCGCCCATGGCCTCGGACAGCATGGAAGAGAAAGGCACGTTGCCCTCGTGAGCCCACGACAGGTTGGGTGCCTGCTTGATCTCTCCGGTGTAATAGTTGCCGTTGGGGGCGCCTACGCCGATGCCGCGGATCTGGTCCGTGAGGTCGGAGTCGGAAATGAGTTTCTGAAGGGTTGCGGCAAGAGCAGTGATGAAGCTCTGGGCGTCGTCGTGCTTGTTGGAGACCATGATGCTCTGGGCGAGAACCTCGCCGCGGGCGTTGACGATGCCGCACTTGGCGGTCTGGCCGCCGATGTCTATACCGAGAACGTAAGGCTTATCCATAACCGATTATTCTTTGTTGGCGACCTTGGAGCCGATCAATGCAAAATAGAGGATGAACGCCACGCAGACGGTAAGCACCCAATAGCTGGGAAGATAGCCGGCCTTGTCGGCGACCCAGTTCTGGACGAGGGGAACTATTCCACCGCCCACGACCATTGCCATAAAGATACCGGAAGCCTTCTCGGTGGCAGCGCCGAGGCCCTCGACGGAAAGGTCGAAGATGGTACCCCACATGACGGAAGTGCAGAGTCCGCAGAGGACAAGAAGCAGGGCTGCGATGGGCACCTGCACGATTCCGAAGCCCTGGCCCTTGAACACGGGCATGGACACCATCGAAGAATTGCCGAGGATGATGGCGAGGACGATAAGTGCGAGAGCGACGGAAGAAACGCATATAAGCTGGGTGCGGGAGCTAACCTTGCCGGAAATGACAGAGGAAACCAGACGGCCGATAAGCATCAGGAACCAGTAGGTTCCGGCAACAAAGCCTGCTATTGCAGCTGCGGTTGCGGGATCGAGACCTGCGCCGCCCTGAGGGTCGGACAGATAGAAATTGAGGGTTCCGGGGATACCGACCTCAAGACCCACGTAAACGAAGATGGCAATGGCACCGATCACGAAATGCCTGTATTTCAGAGGGCTCTTGACGACTCCTTCAACCTTTGTGGCCTCAGGATCCTGGATAGGGACGAAGAGGAGGATGATGAAAGCGACTGCGAACACACCCATAGCCATGAAGAGGAGGGTGTTGACGTCTGAAATCTGGGACTTGCCCTTGACGAGCTCACCGATCATGGCACCTACGAGCATAGGTGTGAGGGTTCCCATCAGGGAGTTGAAAGAACCGCCGATCTGAATGTACTGGTTGGCACGCTTGCCGCCCAGGATCTTCAGCATAGGGTTGACAACGGTGTTGAGCATACATACGGAGAAACCGCAGATGAATGCACCGAGCAGATATACGAAGAAGTTGGCGGGAATGTTGCCGATTGTAGATCCGACGGCCACGACACCGGAGAGGTACTGGACGAAGACACCGACGAAGCCTACGAGGAGGGCGGCCTCTGCAGTAAACTTGTAACCCTTCTTCTTCAGGAGGTTACCTGCAGGGATACCCATAATCGCATACGCCAGGAAGTTCATCATGTTACCCATCATGCCGAGGGCGTTGGAGCCTTCGATACCGGGCTGCATCTTCCAGATGTTGCCAATCGGAGCGGCCAGGTTCGTGACGAACGAGATCATTCCGAAGAGGAAGATCATCGTGATAACCGCAATGAGATTGCTGTTGCTTTTACTTTGGGTCATGGTTTTGTCGTTTATTGAATATTAGTTTGTAATGCTTTGATGTTTAGATGGTTGTACAGGTCCTTGCCCTCTGCGGTCATGGCGTAGGAGATGCGGTCGGCGTAGAACTTCTCCACCTTGCCGCGGACCATCTTGGACGTGGTGTTGAGCATACCGTTCTGCTCGGTGAAAGGAGTGTCCCCCACTACGATGGCGGCGGGGAGCCATTTCTCGGGGAACATTCCCTGGTGGCGTCCGCCGGCACGGTAGGAATCGACCTCGGACTGAAGTATGTCCAGCTGCGCCCTGATGCCCTCGGAGGACTCCGGATCGATGCCCCTGGCCTTCACGGCCTCAGCCAGCGCGGCCTTGGCGGGGATGACGAGCACCGCCGTCCAGGGGCTCTGGTTGTTGTAGAGCATCGATGCGTCGATGAAGCGGGAGCCGTCGGCGAGGCTGTCCTCGAAGCCCTCGGGAGAATATTTTTCGCCGTCGGACGATATGAGGAGGCTCTTGAAGCGGCCGGTGACATAGAGGTAGCGGGGATCTTCCTTGCAGAGGTAGCCCCGGTCGCCCGTATGCAGCCAGCCGTCCACTATGGTGGATGCCGTGGCCTCGGGGTTCTTCCAGTATCCGGCCATGACGTTCTCGCCGCGGATGACTATCTCGCCGGTGGAGCCGACGGGGAGTTCATTTCCGTCCTCGCCGCAGATCTTGATGTCCATGGGCTGGACGGTGCGGCCGGACGAGCCGAAACGGGCGTGGCCGAGGGAGTTGGAACAGATGACCGGAGTGGCCTCCGACAGGCCGTAGCCCTGGAAAATGGGCATTCCGATGGCGCAGAAATAGCGCTGCAGCTCGATGTCGAGCAGGGCGCCTCCGCCCACGAAGAACTTCAGGCGGCCGCCGAAGCCCTCCCTTACGCCGCTGAATACCAGTTTGTCCATGAGGGCCTTGATGGGCGCACGCCAGAACTGCTTCCAGGCGGGTTTGCCCATATTGTAATACTCGCGGTTGTATGCGATGGCGTTGCGCAGGGCGAACTCGTACAGGCGCTCGACCGTCTTGCCTTTCTTGCGTATGCCGGCCTCGATGTTCTTGCGGAAGTTGCGGGAAATCGCAGGGACGGAAAGCATAAGGTGCGGACGGACCTCGCGTATGGCGATGGGGATGTTCTTGAGCATCGTGACGGCGTTACGGCCGCCGGGGACGGTGGCTACGCTGCCGCCGTGGCACATCATGAAATACATCCCGCAGACGTGGGCGAAGCAATGGTCGAGCGGAGTGATGATGAGCATCACGTCGCCGACATCTATGCTGACGACGGAACCGGCCTGCTCGACGTTGGCCGTGTAGTTGCGGTGGGTGAGCAGGATGCCCTTTGGGTCTGCGGTGGTGCCGGACGTATAGGAAATATTGGCGTAATCGTCGGGGCCGATGGAGTCCATGCAGGCCTCCAGCTCGCCGGGATGCGCCTCGAGGAACTCCTCGCCCATGCGGCGGATCTCGCTGAAGTGCATCTCGCCGTCGGCAAGGGGAATGTCGTCGAAAACTATGACTTTCTCCACCGAAGGGCACTGGGAGAGCACGCGGCGCACCTTGGGAAGCTGGCCCTCGGACACTACCACGAAGCGGGAATCGGAATGGTTGATGCGGAAGGTGAGGTCGTAGTCGGACTCAAGCTTGAAGGACATGGGGACGTCCACGCCGCCGGCGAAGAGTATGCCGAGCTCGCAGAATATCCAGGCGTTGCGGCCTTCCGACAGCAGGGACACCTTGTCGCCTTTCCTGAGTCCCAGGGCCATGAAGCCGGCCGCATAGAGCCGGGCCTCCTGCCACGTGGTGCCGAAAGAGGTTTCCGTCCAGACGCCGTCGACCTTCTCGCGGAGATAGGTCAGGTCTGCGTACTGATCGGTGTACTTCCGTACGAAATCTATTATGGTCGGTCTTGCGGGATCTTTCATCATTTATCCTCCGGGAAGAGGGGATTGAGTTTGGCATCTATCATATTGGTAATCTGCTCGAAATCCTCGGGACGGTTGCCGAACTTGATGTTGTCGGCGTCCACGATGAGGAGATTGCCGGGATAGGTGGCTATCCAGTCTTCGTACTTGTCGTTCAGGCCGGTGAGGTAGTCGATGCGGATGCTCTTCTCGTACTCGCGGCCGCGTTTCTGGATCTGGGCGATGAGGTTGGGTATGCTGGAACGCAGGTAGATGAGGAGGTCGGGGGTGCCGACGAGGGACATCATGAGGTCGAAGAGGTCGGTGTAGTTCTCGAAGTCACGGGTGCTCATGAGGCCCATTTCGTGGAGGTTGCGGGCGAAGATGCGGGCGTCCTCGTAGATGGTGCGGTCCTGGATGATGACCTTGTCGGACTTGTTGATCTCAAGGATGTCCTTGAAGCGCTTGTTCAGGAAATAGATCTGGAGGTTGAAGGACCAGCGTTCCATATCCTCGTAGTAATCAGCCAGGTAGGGGTTGAAGTCCACTGGCTCGAACTTGGGGGTCCACCCGTAGTGGGCGGCGAGCATCTTGGTGAGCGTCGTCTTGCCGCTTCCGATGTTTCCTGCAATCGCTATATGCATACCTTGTATTGTTACAACTTACAAAGATATAAATATTATTTGAAAAGGCCGAAGAGTTCGGCGTCGATTTTATCGGTAATGAGAGAGAAGTCCTCCGGCCTGTGCTCGAAATCGAGGGAATCGGCATCGATGACGAGCAGCCGGCCCTCATAGGAGCCTATCCACTCCTCATAGTGGCGGTTGAGTCCGGAGAGGTATTCCAGGCTTATGCTCTGCTCGTAGTCGCGGCCGCGCTTCTGGATCTGGGACACGAGATGGGGAACGCTGGACTTGAGGTAGATCAGCAGGTCGGGCGGATTGACCATGCTCATCATGAGGCGGAAAAGCTGCATGTACGTGTCGTAGTCCCGTTCGGAGAGGTTGCCCTGCTCGTAATTGTTGGCCACGAAGATGTGCACGCCCTCCAGAAGGGTGCGGTCCTGGATGATGACGTCTTTGGAGGCGGCTATTTCAAGCACGTCCTTGAAGCGCTGGGCGAGGAAATAAGTTTCCAGGTTGTACGACCAGCGGGGGATGTCTTTGTAGTAGTCTTCCAGATAGGGATTGTACGTTACGGCTTCGTACTTGGGAGTCCAGCCGTAGTGCTCGGACAGCATACGCGTGAGCGTCGTTTTGCCGCATCCGATATTGCCTGCGATACCTATATGCATTTGTTCAGCTCTTGTCTTACAAATGTAATCAGTTTTTCGTATTTTTGCCAAACAATCTTCACAAGAAATGGAAATCCGGAGATTCATTTTCAACCTCCTGTCAGAGAACACACTGATACTCAGCGGGATGCCCGGCAAATGCGTCATCGTGGACCCGGGATTCAACTCCCCTGAGGAACGCGGCACCCTGCTGGATTACCTGTCCACGGCCTCACTGGTTCCGGAGGCCGTTCTCCTCACCCACGGCCACATGGACCACGTGTATGGAGTGGCGGAACTGCAGCGCCTCTACGGCATGCCGGTGTACATGTCCGACGCCGACTGGCCCGTGCTTGAATACTTCCAGCGGGTCGCCAAATTCGGCATCCCCGCACCCGACATCAACTTTACGACCACCCCCGTGGAAGACGGCAGCCGCATCAAGGCCGCAGGACTGGAATTCCTCGTCATAACCACACCGGGGCACTCTCCCGGCGGCGTGTGCTACCTCGAGGAGAAAGAGGGCGCCATCTTCACGGGAGACACCCTTTTCGCCGGAGCCATCGGCCGCACGGACCTGTATCTCAGTGAATATGACGACCTGATCAGGAGCATTATGGAGAAGCTGATGATGCTTCCGGGCGACATAACCGTATATCCGGGGCACGGCGCCCCAAGCACCATAGGAGAGGAAAGGATGACCAACCCCTTCCTCGAGCCGTTCAACGAACCAGAAGAAACGATTTATGACGAAAATTGAAGCCGCACGCCAGGAGTACAAGGATTGGTGCTCCGCTGTAGAGATAGACACTCTCGAGAAAGTCAACGAAGTAGTTATGTCCGGCCAGGCAGTAAGCCTGATAAACCTCTGCGAAGCCCGCCAGGAGCGTAAATACGCCGAGGCGGCCGACCAGATTTTCTGGCGCCGCAGGCATTCCAACATCGTAATGATGTCCGGTCCCAGCTCGAGCGGCAAGACCAGCAGCAGCCTGCGCATCGCACAGCAGTGCCGCGTCCTGGGCATCTCCCCAAAGGTCATCGAACTCGACAACTACTTCCTCCCCCGCGAGCAGACGCCCCTCGACGAGAACGGCGAATACGACTTCGAGGCCCTCGGGGCGATGAACGTCAAGCTGCTGAACGAGAACCTCAACGACCTGCTCGCCGGCAAGGAGGTCATCATACCCAGATTCGACTTCAAGACCGGAGTCACCGTATTCGACGAGAGCCGCCGCATGCAGCTCAAGGAGAACGACATCCTGTTTATGGAGGGCATCCACGCCCTCAACCCCGCGCTCACCTACGCCGTTGACCAGGACCGCATTTTCCGCATCTATATCTCGTCCCTTTCGGCCCTTCCCGGCGGCGAGAAGGTCCACAACAGCACCACCGACAAACGCCTCCTGAGGCGCATAGTCCGCGACAACCGCGTCCGCGGCATCAGCCCCGAGGACAATATCCTCCGCTGGCCGTCGGTACGCCGCGGCGAGACCCGAAACATCTTCCCCTATGAGGAGAATGCGGAAGTCGTCCTCAACACATCCACCCTGTACGACGTCCCCCTGCTCAAATACTACGCTGAGCCGCTTCTGTACGGAATCAGCGAGTCTTCGCCCGCATACGAGAAGGCGCAGCAGCTGCTGTCGTTCCTCACGAAGGTACAGGCGCTCAAGCCGTCGGAGATAGCCGCCGTGCCTCCTACTTCCATCATGCGTGAATTCATAGGAGGACAGACTCTGTAGCAATGGTTTACGCCTCTCCGCTCATAGTGCTGTCGTCCACCAAGGTGGGCGAAGGTTCGCTGGTGCTGAGCACGCTGACTCCCGCGTGGGGCCGGCGCAGCTTCATCACGGCCGTAGGCAAAAAGGGCGGGACGGCCATGTTCCAGCCGCTTTCCATCCTGGAAACGGAAGTGGTTGACAACCCAAAATCGGACCTGTGGAGGCTCCGGAGCCCTTATGCGGCGGAGCCCCTTGGAGGCATCAGGAGCGACATCCGCAAGAACACCATGACGCTCTTCATGAGCGAGGTGCTGCTGCGCACCCTGCGGGACGGCTCCCGCGAGGAGGGTCTGTTCGAATGGTGCCGCAAGAGCATCCTCACACTGGACGCGCTGCAGGCCGACTTTTCCAATTATCATCTCCGGTTCCTGCTGGAGCTTGCAGGCGCCCTGGGCTTCTCCCCCACCCTGGAGGACCTTGCGCCGTTCGCAGGAGAGCAACTCGCGGTCCTACGCCGTCTGCTCGAAGCCGACGCCGCATCGTCCCTGCTAATCCCGATGAACGGGGCGCAGAGGAATGCGGTCGCAACGCTGCTCCTGGATTATATCGGATACCATACCGACACCCGCCTGAACGTCCGTTCGCTGCAGGTGCTGAGGGAATTATATCAATGACGCAATGGCAGACGAAAGCATAGAAATACACGGCGCACGGGCGCACAACCTCAAGAACGTCAGCCTTACCATCCCGCGGGGCAAGTTCGTGGTTATCACCGGATTGAGCGGCAGCGGCAAAAGTTCGCTCGCCTTCGACACCATCTACGCCGAAGGCCAGCGGCGTTACCTCGGCACGCTTTCGCCCTACGCTCGCCACTTCGTGGGTGTGCTGGAGAAGCCCGACGTGGAGAGCATCAGCGGGCTCAGCCCCATCATCGCCATCGAACAGAAGACCACCAGCGCCAACCCCCGTTCCACCGTCGGCACCATCACGGAAATTTACGACTTCCTGAGGCTCCTGTACGCCAAGGCGTCCACCGCGTACTCCCCCGTCAGCGGCGTGGAGATGGTACGTTATACCGATTCTCAGATAGTGGACCTCATAATGAAGGAATTCGCTGGGCGGAGGTGCATCCTGCTGGCGCCGCTGGTCCGTGGCCGCAAGGGACACTACCGGGAACTGTTCGAACAGTGCCGAAAGAGGGGTTACTCGCAGATCCGCGTCGACGGAGAGATATGCGAGCTCGGCGGGATGGAGGCGGTCGACCGCTACAAGGCCCACTTCATCGAGCTGGTGGTGGACAAGCTCAAGCCCGGCGAGGGCGACGAGGCCCGCATACGGCGGTCGGTGGCAAGCGCACTGAGCGCCGGCAAGGGGTCGGTGGCGGTGCTGTCGGCAGAAGACGGCTCGCTGCGGCATTTCTCCAAACATCTGGTGGATCCGCAGACCGGCGTGTCGCTCCAGGAGCCGCAGCCGCACACCTTCTCCTTCAATTCCCCCGAGGGCTATTGCCCTCATTGCAAGGGACTTGGCACGGTGGCGGACATCAGTCTCGAATCCCTCATCCCCAACCCGAGGCTTTCCATTGCAGAAGGAGCCATAGTACCCCTCGGCAAGCAGCGGGAGAACCGCAAGTTCGAGATTGTCCGCGCAATGGCGCGCAAGCACGATTTCTCCCTGTACGAGCCCGTAGAAGACATCCCGCAGGAGTATGTCGACCTCATCATCAACGGCTCCGAGGAACTCTACCGCATAGGCGACGGCGCTTCCGCCGAGATGGCCGTCTGGGAGGGACTGGTGGACGACGTGGAAGAACGCATCGTCTGTCCGCACTGCCACGGCACGCGCCTCAAGGAAGAGACCGCCTGCTTCCGTATTGACGGAAAAACCATCACCGAGGTGTCTGCAATGGAGATTTCGCAGTTGCTGGACTGGGTGCGTTCGCTGGACGGCAAGCTGTCCGGGCGCGGCAAGGCCGTGGCGCGCGACGTGCTGCGCGAACTGACGGACCGCCTGCAGTTCCTGGTGGACGTCGGGCTTGAATACCTGTCGCTGGACAGGGCCACCGGCTCGCTGTCCGGCGGCGAAAGCCAGCGCATCAGGCTGGCCACGCAGATAGGTTCCAAGCTGGTGGGAGTCATCTACATCCTGGACGAGCCGTCCATCGGGCTGCACCAGAGAGACAACCGCAAGCTCATCGCGTCCCTGGGCAAACTTCGCGACGAGGGCAACACCGTCATAGTCGTCGAGCACGACGAGGAGACGATGCAGAACGCCGACTGGCTGGTGGATGTCGGTCCCGGCGCCGGGGTGCTCGGCGGCGAGATATGCTACAACGGTCCGGCGAAGGATCTGAGGGGCATCTCCCATTCACTGGACCACGGGCGGCCACAGTCTCAGGAACCAAACCCCTCAGAGCCTTCGCCGGACCGTCAGTCAATTACCGCAGAGTACCTCCTGGGGCAGCGCAGGATCGAGGTTCCGGCGGTTCGCAGACCCGGAAACGGCAAGTTCCTGACGATACGCGGCGCATGCGGCAACAACCTCAAGGGGATCGACGTAAGCTTCCCCCTCGGGTGCTTCATCGGAGTAGCCGGAGTGTCGGGCAGCGGCAAGAGTTCCCTCGTCAACGAAACTCTGATGCCCATACTCAAGGGCAAGTTCTACCACCTCAAGCAGAAGCCCCTCCCCTACGGGTCCATCGAGGGCATCGAATTCATAGACAAGGTGATAGAAATCGACCAGAGTCCGATAGGCCGTTCGCCGCGATCCAATCCCGCCACCTTCACCGGCGTGTTCGACGACATCCGCAAGCTCTTCGAGGACACCCCGGACGCCAAGGTCCGCGGGTTCAAGGCAGGAAGGTTCTCCTTCAACGTGGCCGGAGGGCGCTGCGAGGAGTGCAAGGGCGCCGGCATCAAGCTGGTGGAGATGCATTTCCTGCCGTCGGTCAGCGTCGTATGCGAAGCCTGCGGAGGCAAACGGTACAAGGAAGACACCCTTGCCGTGCGTTACAAGGGCAAGAGTATCAATGACGTACTGGAAATGCCGGTGGAAGAGGCCTACGAATTCTTCAAGTCACATCCCAAGATTGCGCCCAAGCTCAAGGCCCTGCTGGACGTCGGCCTGGGGTACATCCACCTGGGGCAGTCGAGCGTGTCGCTGTCGGGCGGCGAGAGCCAGCGCATGAAACTTGCGGCGGAACTGTTCCGCAAGGCCACCGGCAACACCCTCTATATGCTTGACGAACCCACCACCGGGCTGCATTTCGAGGATATCAAAACCCTTTTGGGCGTACTCCAGAAGCTTGTGGACCAGGGGAATACCGTCATCATCATCGAGCACAACCCCGATATCCTCAAGAGCGTGGACTGGATAATCGACATGGGCCCCGAAGGCGGACGCCGCGGCGGACGTGTCGTAGCCCAGGGCACGCCGGAAGAACTGGTCCGGAACCCTCAGTCGGTCACCGGACCATATCTCAATCTGGACTGACGTCCTCCGCTATTTGATGCCGTATTTGGCGAGAATCTTCAGGATGGGTTTCTCTATCGACTTGTACCACATATAGTAACCGTGGTCGTCGGGATGGGTGCCGTCCACGGAGTACTCATGGCGGCCACTGTCATCGGCACTCGTCTGGATGAAATAGACGTCCTTGTATTTGGGGTCCTTCAGGAGGTCGTTGAAGAGTGTGGAGGCCATATCCTGCTTGGCCTGCTCCTTGGCATTCTCCACGGCGTCGAAATTGCGTTTCTCGCGGTAGATGGTCTGCTGGAAGATAAGCGGTTTACCCGGATGCGCGGCGATTATCTTGTCTATGAACGGCTGCAGGCGCTCACGGATCAGCTTGTAGCCGGGGTTGGAGAAGGCATCGAACACATACGCGTCGGCCTCGGTATCGGCTACCACGTCGGCAAAGTACGGCTGCATCTTGCAGTTGCCGCTCATGCCGAAGCCGAGCACCTCGAAGCCGTTGGCACGCATGAACTGCATCGGATAACTCATTCCGGCGCGGCTGGTGCTGATTCCCTGGGTGAATGAAGACCCGTGGAACAGTATCCTGTGGCGGAACTGCCCGTCGAGCTTCTTGATGTAGGAACCCACGGTCACACCGATCTTGCAGGACTTGACTTCCGTGTAAATCGGGAGGTACAGCAGGCATTCCTTCACGCCCTCGGGAAGATTCTTTACGAGGACGCCTTCGAATTCAGGCTTGCCCGAGGCGGTGCCGGTAGTGCCGGCCCAGAGCCATTTGCCGTTCCTGTCCTTGATATACAGGTCGAAGCCCCTGTATGACAGTGCCATGGTGTTCCTGGCGGGAGAGGCGACGTAGTCTCCCCACTCTGCCTTGACGCTGATCGAATTGGAGTTTGTGGAGAAGGCTACCGATACGCCCGCAGGAGATACTGCCTGGTTGCGTTCACCCTTGGTCATGCCCTTGTAGGCGGTGGTGTCGAAACGGTGATAGGGATTGGCCGTAAGGTTGGAGACCTTGCCCAGCAGCCCCAGATCCGCGGCCTCGGTATAGCTGTAGGCCACATCCTTGGGAGTGGACGGGTTATCGATCACCTCCTGAAGAGCGGCAAAATGCGCGTCATCAAAAGACCTGGTGTTGTAAAGCTTAGGGCTGCAGGATACGGCGACAGCCAGTACCGCAATTGCAAAAAAGAATCGTTTCATCGTGCCGTTGATTATAGTTTGCCAGCAAATATAACAAAACTGCCGGAAATAATCCGGCAGAAAAGGCAGCAGAATTGAAAACGTCGGATCAGAACACCCAGCCTGGCCCCGACGTTCACAATAAAGTCAGTCCCATAAAAGTATTCTCCGGTATTGGACAGTCCGACGGCGGGACCTGCATAGACCCCGATGTAAGGATTGACGGCTTTTCCCGGCAAAATGTTGCTTACACTAATAATTGATGCAAATAATACTATGAACGTTGCACAGGTTACTGTTTTGCGTTATACAGGGTAAATGTGGTGCGAAGTGTCATGGGCTCACGCTGGAGTTGAGCATTTGCGTCCCGACGGAGGTCTCGCAGGTAAGAGAGATACTTGACCTTCTTTACGGGTATCTCGATAGTCAGGTCAACCGGACCTTCAAAGGGCTCTTCAGTGAACAGGATGAAGTACATGTCCAGCATATTGCCACTTTCAACGAATTTAGCCAAAGAACTTATATAATCTCCGTAAACCAGTTCGAAAGGATAGCCACGCAATGTAATTCCACCATTTCTAAAGTGACAAATCTTGAAATGTGCAGACAGATCCGTCCCTGCAGCCTCGTTGAATAACACCTTATCCGATACTATCGTTATTTCGCCTACGGTCTCAAGAAGCGCAGTTAAGAGGCTTCCGTTTTGCGGAAACAATTCTGTCCATTGAGCCGAAAAAACATCGTGGAATTCCTTCCCTATCCTCTCTACGTCATTTTTTTTATATGAGTCTGGATACCAGAATTCGTCAGTATCAACCACGCCTAAGAAGGGAGAGTTGCTCGACATACCAGGCTCACCAAGACAGAAGGCCACATAACCCGTTCTATCAGGCATCAAAACAGAAAAACCCCTCTCGTTAGATTCCATAGCGAGCGGTTCTGTTGACAAATACTCATCCACAAACAAATGAGAGGGGCAAAAAAAGTCTCCGGATTCAATAATGTAAGGGCCATGCTCTACATCTTTCGATCCATCGAGATCCTTACCCTCCGAGCAGGACAACAAAGCGCCAAGCGTTGCAAACAATAATAAGACCTTCTTCATATTGCAAAAGTAATCAATTATTGGCTAAATAAAAATCATACATCATTTTTCTGTTATACTCATACGTAACATTATTATTATTCAGTATGACTGTCCATCCTCCAGTTAACGCAAAGATAGCAAAACAACGGGAAAATGCCCAGTCTGGCCCAGACATTCACGATAAAGTCAAATTCATAGAAGAATCATCTATCGATTTATTCTCGGAGGATAATGGGTGGTTAGGATTATGGAGGATTCCCACCCATAATCTTCGGCATATCTGTCCCATAAAGGCCCAAGACTGCCAGACCAGGAAAGCGTAAGCTTCTTATCCTCTTCTGAGAATACTCCTTCCATAAGGATTCTGGAGTTGTCGTCTGCTTTGTATATAAACAATTTATCCCCCTCCAGTCTATAAGTGATTCTATAAAAGTCTGATCCTCCATCAAAGGTAAATGATTCGTTCTCAGGCCCCGCACCATAAAGAACATCACTGACGCTAGCATCTGTGTAAGCAAGACGCAGAACCATCATAAAAGTCTTGTTGTCAGCTTGCTTTTTCTGCTTCCCTCGATAATCCCAGAAATCCCCGTCGAGGCAAGTTATAATAGGCTCATTGGGTTCACACCCAACTACGAGAAAACAACACAAGGCACATATAGTAAGAACTAATCTGTTCATGATAATGTCATTAATATCTCATGCTGCGTCACATTATAACCCATTGACGGGTCTGAGCAATAATAAATGTATGCATTTAAACAGTATGCCGTTGTTCCGGCCGGAATAGCCCAGCGGTAACGGCAACGGAATTGAAACTGCCGTATCAGAACACCCAGCCGACGTTGATGAAGGCCGTCATGTATTGGGATGCAAGAGGAGGATGGATGACGTCTATCGGGAGCAGGTCGAAGCTGCCGGAAATCCTCAGATGATTGAACAGCTCAACACCCAGCCTGGCCCCGACGTTCACAATAAAGTCAGTCCCATAAAAGTATTCTCCGGTATTGGAAAGTCCGACGGCGGGACCTGCATAGACCCCGATGTAAGGATTGACGGCTTTTCCCGGCAAAATGTTGAAATCCGCAACTGCCAGGGCGCCGATGCAATGGCTGAGTCCATCCATACTGTGCGGGCCAATCTTGTAGTCGATCCTTGCGCCGTATTCAAAATGGCCGCCACTGTGCCTCCATTCAAAGAAAGCATTGATATCGTACAGTTTATTCCACCCGCCGCTCCTATCGCCCCAACGTATTGGTGCATACCCCGCACCCACTTCAAACTTATTCTCCTTGACAACCTGAGCAAAAAGGCCGAAAGACACCAAGGACAGTACAAGAATTGCAAATAGTTTTCGTCTCATAAACGTGGTTATATTTGATTGTTTCATTAAAAAAGATGCAAAGTATGTAACAAACGTTGCATCAATTACTGTTGCTTATAAAGTACTCGTAAGGAGCTAAATAATTATTAATTTGACTTTGGCTATAATAATAGTTCAGAAGAGTTGAAATTGAATTCTTCATTTGACTCCACGTTTGCTGACCTTCAACTAAAGTAGGTATTACCGTTGGCATTACACTTGATATTTCATCGTAGTTATACTGACTCCCATGTACAATATTCTGGTTAAGATTGTCAATCAAGTCAATAAACAGTGGAGAGTAGCATCCGAGATCAAAAGATTCCTGTGTTTTTTTCCAATACTGATTAGCGTTATGAAAATTGGAGTCCCAACTGCTAATGTCTTGATTATTATTCATTTCCATATAGAATTTATGACACAGATACCATGAGATAAACTCCGCATATGATTCTTTTATCAATTGATAAACATTAATGTAGTTTGCGGCTCCATCATTAATTTGGTAATGATTGAAGTGGCCTAGTTCGTGCAAGAGGTGAGCCGAATATTCAGCATCATCATAATAATCAGGATCTATATCAATATCTATCCAGGGAGAGAATAAAATGCCAGCATGAAATACCCCCGTTGCTGAATCATTGGTTGAAGTCATGTTAATTCGAAGACTATAACTACTTGGTGGTGTAGAGATGCCATGATTGCCATTATAAAAATAATTCGCAGCTCTATGCAAAACAACTGGAGCACTATTCTTATAAATTGTTGTATGGTTCCCTGTTCCCCATATCGAATTCACTGTCCCATTGCCTTCCACATATGAAAATAGGGAGTTATTTGCCAGTCTCCACTTATCATTCTCATATACAAATTGCAATGTTGCATTGTCATTGATATTACCAGAGAGAGAAAAATACCCATTTTGATTAGTTACTGCCTCAATACTGTTCAAACCATAAGATAGCCTAACTCTCAGGTTTTTAACAGGAACGTACACCCCCAACAGATCATCATAATCTTTGATATATCCAGTAAGTGTCCGATTGCTAGAGCCTTTCAAAGCACTAGCGAAAGCCCTTCCGGTACTATCGTTATCAGATACTATCCCTTCGTTATCTGGCAAGCATACTTCATATTCAATAGAGTAATCAAAATGTGACGGTAATGGAGTTGAGACATCCCATGCTACATATAGTACCGGCAGTGGCCATCTGCCGTTTTCTTCTCCGTAATCCACATAATACTTTGTATCTTCTCTATATACGGGATATACACTATCAAACGAAGGGATTAAGTTCTTAGTCTCTTCTATTGGAGCAACCGTATAGCCAAAAGGTACATAAGATACGATAATGCCCTTCCTATGGATAATTGCCTCCAACTCTTCTTCATTTCTTGGATATATTTTTAAAGCATAGTGAGTTGCAGATACAATCGAGTTTTCCGAAGAAACTCTACTGAGGGCGATTATTTTGGATAACTCATATGGATCCTCTTGTTTGACCATCCAAACGTTCGCTGATGCATTATAGACATAATCGCTTAAGAGGGATGACGATTTAGTCTCCGTGGACAATTCACAAGTATTATGCGTTTCGTTTATTAACTTCGTACACGAAGCTACTGACAATAACAATAAAACGATGTAAAAATGTAAAAAGCTCTTATTAATCATGGGAAGTAATTATGTATTTTTAGTTGATAACAAAGGTGCCTATGTAGTTTAATCCTGTAGATAACGTAAAGGTTATAGTATAATCACCTGGCCCGCCTCCGAACGGTATTAACGAGGAGAGCAAAGAGGAATCAACCAAAGTTTGGAGGATTAACCCGTCCACAAACTCACAAATCTCGACAGATATTACGCCAATATTATCTAAAAACGAAAGGAAGATAGTGTCACCTAATACTACCCCCTGAATTGGAGTCAAAGACGGCATTCTGGGTACCCCTCCAGGAGTTCCATCTTTGATCTCGATTTCGATTGGAGTGCCATTTGATTCGACGTTGTTAAATGATGGGGCAGAGTTGACTGATAAAGCGATAGAAACCGCAATAGATAAAAATGTAAACATAGTTGGTGTAGTGTTTTTGTTTTTCACAAAGTTAGTTTACTTCAATGTAATCATCTCAAAAAAAAGTTTGCAAAGCATCGTTCTATCACCCTGATATTCAAGCCGTTAAAAAATAGTACTTTGACGACTGTGATTAATTAGCTTTTTTTGGGTATATTGTAAACAAAAAAAGTATGAGGCTTAGTCTTTCTATACTACTTATCGCTTGCGCACTATGCAGCAATTGTGAATCCGGGAACGTGTTAAGCGACTTGAAGGAAATCGAATGCTATTCTCAGGATAAACCGGTAGAAGCATTGAATAAATTGTCATCGATCGACCGACAATTGTTAAACAGCGCCAAAGAGAAAGCCTTGTATTCTCTACTCTACTCAATGGCTCTGGACAAAAACTACATTGACTTGAAGTCGGATTCATTGATAACTCCTGCTGTTAGTTATTATTCTCACACACGTGACAAGCAACACAAATTCCTCAGTTTCTACTATCAGGCTAGGGTCTATGAGAATGCCTGTTGTTATGATGACGCTCTATCGGCATATCTAAGAGCAGAACAGTGCTTAGACAACGAGATTTCACCTTCCTATAGAGTTCGACTATACTGCGGGAAAGAAAGGGTTTACGTAAAGCAATTCGCTACGGATAAAGCTCTTGAAGAAGTAATGAAAGCGAGGCAGATTTCCTGTAATATTGAGGACCCTAACTTCTACATAAACAACTGTATAGATGCCGTTACATTCTATCACAGGCAAAAGAAATCCGAACGTGCAAAACAAATACTCGATTCTCTTGCAATGTGGATGGACGAAAAGGGAGTTGGATATCCATCTTATTACTATATGTCAGTTGTAAAGAATAAAATGTATCACCAGAATGCTTCCCGGGAATCGATACTTGATGACTATAACAAATATAAAAAAGCCTGCTTGGATGAGAATCGCCCCGCAGACCCGTTGTTCGACGTTGATGTTCTGACTAAACTTGGCCGGTTGAATGAAGCGCGCTCATTGTTTGAAACTATCCAACTCCCCAATGGATGTTCACCTTATGATTCATTAAGCTATTACATATCAGCCTCTGAATTGTACCGGAATACTAAAGAGTTTGACAAATACATCGTAAACCATGACAAATATGACTGGATCTCGGAAACAATGACGTTGTCCGTATTCAATAAAGATGTACGTTATTTGCAAGAAAGATATGAAAGCAAGCTCAAACAAGAAGTATCGCTCAGAAGAAATATCATTTTGTCTCTGATTATTGTAGCCCTTGTACTTTCCCTGATAACATTCATAATCATCTACGCTCGTAACAAAAGAGAATACCGGTCCGCTCTGGAAGAAGCGTTGGCCGAGTACTCCTTCTTTAAAAGCATGTTCAGCGAAGAAAACCACATACCTGGGAATGTAAGGCAAATAATCCAGAACCACCTGTCCTCAATTGAACCATTCTTGACCAGAATACCTAGAGGGGACATTAGCCGAAGCGATTTGCAAAGAATTAAAGTAAACAATCAGGAAACACTCAGAAGCATAGCACTACTATACGCTTTATCGTATCCCACTTTTGTATCAAAGTTGGTTAATAAAGGCTTGGATGCCCAGGAAATTGGATTATGCTCTCTATATGCTTCAGGCTACGTATCAAAGGAACTCAGTAACATTGTGGGAACAGGTAGCATCTACCGGATGAACACCAGTATTCGTAAAAAGATAGGAGAAGCCGTCAATAATCAAACTCTTCCATCCTGGTTAAGGCATTTATTAAACTCAAACTACTAACTCCCGATCAGCAGCAGAGCAATGCCGGCGACCATCAGTAGCATATTGAGGCCCTTGGCGCGGAGGTTGCCTTCCTTGAAGACTATTGCGCCGCAGACAAAGGTCACAAGGACAGAGCCTCTGCGGATAACCGAAATGACGCTCAACAACGCATCCGGCTGCTTCAGGGCAAAGAAATACAGCATGTCCGCAGCCGTAATCAACACTGCCACAAGAAGCAACGTCCAGTCCCAGCGGAACTTCTCTGCAGGACCAGTCGCGGGAGCCGCTTCCGGAACCCCTGGCTCCGAAAACCATTTGCGCCCACGCAACTGTGAGTGGGAGGGGCCCGCCGACTTGTCGGTGGGAGGGATGAGCGAAGCGAAGTTTTCGGAGCCAGGGGTTCCGGAAGCGGCTCCTGCGGCTGGCCGCCGGGCAATAAGACTGCTGCCCAGGACGCAAAGAGCAAGAATAATCGTAATAAATAGATTAGTCCAACTCTGAACGAACAAAGGCTCCATGCCGGCAATGATATGCTTGTCGTACAGGGCACTGGCGACGCCGGTGAGCACCGACACCCCCATCCAGATGAACCCAGTCCGCCGAGCCTTCACCGTACCGTCCCTGCGGCTGGTACGCCCCAGCAGATAAAGGGCGGTGAGAGCAAGCGCGATACCCGCCCACTGCATCCAGTTGAGATGTTCCCCGAAAAGGATGATGGAAAACAGCACCACAAACACAGGCCGGGAGCCTTTGATGGTGCTTACCGTAGTAAGAGGCAAAAGTTTAAGGCCAATCATCCCGCTGATCCACGAAGCCGTGACCAGCACCGCCTTGAGAGCGAGCTTCAGATAATCCGAAACAGGACCAAGACGAAAAAACGGCACCAGGAACAACGTGGAAAGAGCAGTCGCTACAAGAAGAACGGTGAGAACACCGTTCTTCTTAAGCGCTGTTTTCTTTGCTACATCGTATAGCCCAAGGAGTACGGCGGACAGGACCGCCAGCAATGTCCACATTACTTGACCTCAGTCCAGCGGCCGGGAACAAGAGCCTGCACGGTATCGTCGTACATCGCGGAGCAACTCACTGCCGGCAGGTAGAACTTGCCAGGATAAGTTGCGATAAGCCTGATGTTTACATTGACACTTGCACCCGCTCCAAGGCTGAAGAAGCTATATACCCTGTCGTCCCGGAAATCCTGATAGGTAATGCCGGCAGGATAGCTGAACGAATTGGAATTGAGCCTCTCGTTCTGGATCTCCCAGCCCGAAGGGAACTTCTGGTTGAGGGCGATGTCGTGGATGGCCTTCTTGGTAGTATTGGTGACGCTCACGTGAGCCACGACGGTACGGCCGCGGGAAAGGGTATCGACCTTGATGGGATTGTCGTTCTCGTCGGTGTAGACGACCATCATCTTGAGCTTGTTGGCCATAGGCTTCTCCTCGGAAGCGGCGGGGATGCCGGTCACGGAAGCCACAGCATAGAGATTGCCGGTGCCGTTGTTGGTAACCTTCACGCCGAGGCTCTTGCCGTCGGAGACGGGAAGGTCGCGGCTCTCGATGCAGCGGTCAGTGGAGACCTTATCGGTCTTGCCGCCGCAGGAATAGCTGGCCTTGATGCCGCCGGCATTGGCCCTTGCGTAATCGCAGATGGCATAGAGGCTCCATGCCGTGGACTGCGTGCTCATATAGTACTCGCGGTTGTTCAGATGCGACGCAACCTCCTCGGCAAGACGGAACGCGTCTTCCTTGGCGCCGACCAGGAGCATGGTCTTGAGGGCGACAGCGAGATTGCGGTCGACGCTGCCGTAGGCCTCGTAGCTCTCGTCGGCGTACTTAAGAGGTGCGTAAAGCTCCTTGCTGACACTCTTCTTGCCGTCCACTGCATAAGCGGCGGAGAGCAGCCACAGGGCGCTGGGAGACAGCTTCTTGGCCTTCTCGCGCATGAGGTTCATGGCGCTGCGGTTGGGCTTGCCGGCCGAAGCGAGCGCATAGAGACCGTAGGCCCTTGCGACCTGCTCGGTCTTCTGGTCGGAGACCTCCTTGGTGAGCCAGGAAATCAACTCCTTCTTGAGGTCTGCGGGAACGGCGTAACCCTGGGCCTCGGCCTCCTGCATGAAGTGGAGGGCATAGGCACTGCCGAAGAGCGAGGAGACGTTGCTGCCGGGCCAATATGACAGCGAGCCGCCGGGACGGCGGAAGCTCTGCAGGCGGCGCAGGGTGGCCTCAACGTTGAAGCGGCTGCGGGCGCGGACCTTCTCGTCGCAGTTCATCACCTTGTCCAGATACAGCTGCGGGAAGGCGGAAGACACCGTCTGCTCGACGCATCCGTATGGATAGGTAAGGAGGTATTTGAGACGGTTGCCAAGGTCGATGGCGGGGATGGTGGAAAGTTCGATGGAGGCGCTGTTGGTGCCCGGAGTGCCGAAGAGTTCCACCGGCAGTTCCTTGGTCTCGCCGGCCGCAAGCAGGACGCTCTTCGTGCGGGTGACCTCGGGATTGGGATTGTTGATGTCTATTTCGATGTCGCTGACGGACTTGTCGCCGGCGGCCTCGGCAACGGCCTTGATGTGGCCTATGCCGGTGTTGTCAAGCACCTTGACGAGGAAGTCATAGACCTCCTGGCCCTCCTTGGCGGACGAAACCTCCATGGAGGAATTGCCGACTACGGCAAGTTTGTCATCGGTAGATACGGACAGTTTGACCTTGCCGACGCCGCTCTTGAGGGAGATGAGGGTGACGGGGACCTTGATGGTCTCGCCGACGTTGAGCGCCCTCGGGAGGCTTGCCTGGACCATTACGGGCTTGGTGACCGTGATATCCTTCTCAAGGCTGCCCTGAGCATGGCCGTCGGTGGCGATGACCATGGCGCGGAGGGCACCGATGTACTGGGGAATATCGACGCTGTGACTGCCTGTCTTGCCTGCCTTGAGGGTGAAGGGACCCAGGTAGGCCACTACCGGTTTGAAGCGGTTGGCCTTGTTGGGCTTGACGGCAACGTCTGCCTCCTCGTCACCACCGATTGCAAACAGCTGCTCGATACGGCCGCCGTAGGCTCCGATGATGTCGTCGTAGAGGTCCCAGGTGCGGACGCGGAGGGCTTCCTTGGCATAGAAGGCCTTCCAGGCGTCGGGGGTCTTGAAGGAGGTAAGACCGAGCAGGCCTTCATCAACCAGGGCTACGATGTAGCTCATGGCCTTGCCGTTCTTCTCCTTGACCTTGAACTTGACGGTGGTCTCCGGCTTGACGTCGGACGGGATGTCGAGTACGGGGTTCAGATGCGAGGATTCGTCCTCCACATTGATGTTCTGGATGCCGTACATGCGGATGGGAGCGTCGTTCAGAGTGTTCTTGTGAGGCTGGACCAGGGTGACGAAGGCATACACGTTGGGGAGCATCTCCTCGGTGACGGGGACGGTGATCTCTGTGCTGCCCTCGGAGCAGTCGATCCAGCGGGTGCCGAGGAGCCTGCCGGCCTTCTCGAGGGACAGGAGGGCGCGGCTGCCGGCGGCGGAAGGTATGACGATCCTGGCGGTCTCGCCGACCTTGAACTTATCTTTGTTGACGCTGATTGCCAGGCGCTTGGCGGCGCCGGAATTGTCGTTGTCGCGGGATGAGTAATTCTCATAGACCTCGCAGAGCATGGAGGTGGCGTGTCCGCCCTTCTCGTCGCTCACGCGGATGAAATAGAGGCCCTCGGGGGCGTCGGACCAGTCATAGACGAAGCTGCCGGTGCCGCCGCGGGTGTAGATGTGCTTGTCGAGGAGGATTTCCTTGCTCTTGCCAGACATGTAGCTGGCGATCTGCGAGGAAGAATTCCACCACCAGCTCCAGTCTACGTGGAACACCTCGACGTGGAGGTCGGATACGGAGACGGGGTTGCCGGCGGGATCGACGGTGACTATGTCGAACTGATGCTTCTCGCCGGCCTTGAGGAATTCCTCGCCCCAGCGGGTCTTGTTCTGGGTGGTGCGCATGCCGACGTAGGCGTCGAACGGGGACAGCTTCCAGGTGGACCAGCCGGTGGAGAACTCTCCGGAGGGCTCGAAGGCGCGGAGGGAGAAGGCCATGTCGAGCATGCCGGGGATGGTGGAGAGATTGAGCGTCATTCCGGTATTGACGAGGCACTTGCCGTCGGCGTCGGTGCGGAGGTCGTTGTAGTAGCGGTTCTGGGTGGAGAAGGAACGGCTGTCGTCCTTGAAGTCGTAGGACTCATAACCCTTGAACGCCGTACGCGCTGCGCTCAGTTCGATGTCGCCGTTGACCTTGAGGTTGCTGCCGGGTGCGCCGTAGAGCCAGTCTACGCTGATGGTGCCGACACAGCTGGTCTTGGGAACCAGGATGGGGTCGTCGAAGGAAATCTTGACGTCCAGCTTGTTGGGCTTGACGGTTTCTATCTTGACGCCCTTGGAGAAGGTGCGGGAGCCGACCTTGACATTGACTGTCCAGCGGCCTGTAGGAGCGTCGGGATCGGTGGCCATGGGGAAATGATAGATGTGGCTGCCGTCGTTCTTGACGGTGACGGTGCGGGTGACCTGGCCGTCGGGGTTGAGGAGCTCGGCGGTGACGGGATGGCCTAAGGGAAGGTCGGCGCCCTCGGCCATGGTGATGGCGCTCACGTGCAGGGTGTCGCCGGGACGCCATACGCCGCGCTCGCCGAAGATGTATGCTTTGAGACCGCCGTAGCCGGTGGTGCCGCTCACATCGAACTCACTGGTGGACAGGGCGTTGCCATACTTGAGAGCAAGGTAGGCGCTGCCGCGGTCGGAGTTGGCGAGAACGTAAGAGCCGTCCTCACTGGCGGGGAATACTATGCGGCCGTCCTTGTCCGTGGTGCCTTTGGCAAGCTCCTGGAGGACGGAGTCGTAAAGCTTGACCTTGACTCCGCGCAGGGGGGCTCCGGAGAGGATGTCGGTGGCGAAGATTTCCCACTGATTGTCGCCTTGCTTGGCGATGAGGGACACGTCGGTGGCAAGCAGGAAGGTGTTGCGGACATCGTAGGTGTCGTAGTCGCCGAAGTAGGTGTCGCTGTCCCAGAAGTCCTCTTCCACGAGGGGCTCGGTGCCGCGAATCTCTACGTGGTAGATGGCGCCGGGTTCGGGTTTGATGAGTTCGTCCAGGCTGATGGCGTAGTTGCGGACCGCACGGATGTGGGGGGCGCTGGTGGAACCGAGGACGATGTTGGTGTCGGCCACCACCTTGGCTACCTTGTAAAGGTTGTAGCGGGCCTCGTAATCATCGAACTGGAGGAACTGTAGGATATTGCTGGTGAATATCTTGCGTACTCTCACGCGGGCTCCGGCATAACCGGAGGACGAGAACAGCAGGTCCATGTTCCCGGAGGACGGGAGGATGGTGCCGTTGCTGAGGAGCTTGATTTCCGGGGTTTCGGGAGCCTCCGCGGTGTCTTCCACACCCTCGTATGAAGGGTAGGGAGACTGCTGTTCATCAGCCGGCCTGACAGCCGCGGCCGCCTGGTTGTCGGAGGTCTGGTTCTCTGACGGTGTGGGGGTTGAATTGTTGCACGCGGCGAGCAGCACGGCGGCAGCGATGACGGTAGGGAGTAATTTGGCAAGTTTCATAGAAATGCGTACTTTTGTTACAGATGTCCAAATTTAAGAAAATAATTTTGATAATAGCACCCTTTGTGCTGCTTTATCTGTTCTGCCTGCCGCGGCAGCTGTTCCGCCAGCCGCTCAGCGCCACCCTCAGCACAGGCGACGGGACATTGCTGGGGGCACGCATTTCCGACGCCGGCCAGTGGTACTTCGAGCCGGCCGCAACGGTGCCGGACAAGTTCGCAAAATGCATCGTGGCATACGAGGACAAACGCTTCTGGTGGCATCCGGGCATCGATTTCCTTTCAATAGGAAGGGCCATCCGGCAGAATCTCTCCCGCCGCGAAGTGGTCTCCGGAGCCAGCACCATCACCATGCAGGTCATACGCCTCAGCCGGCCCGACGCCCCGCGTTCCATTCCGGAAAAACTCCTCGAAGCAGTACTCGCGACGCGCCTTGAGCTCCGCTGTTCCAAGAAGAAAATCCTGCTCCTGTACGCATCCAACGCACCTTTCGGAGGCAACGTAGTGGGGATAGAGGCCGCCGCCTGGCGGTACTTCGGACGCCCCGCGGATGAGTTGTCGTGGGCCGAGAGCGCAATGCTTGCCGTCCTGCCCAACTCCCCCGCCCTGATCCATCCGGGACGCGCCCGCGCACGCCTGCTGGAGAAGCGAAACTTCCTGCTTGACAAGCTGCAGGCCAAGGGCGTGATAGACGAAGTGGAATGCGAACTCGCCAAGGACGAACCCCTTCCCGACAAGCCCCTGCCCATGCCCGACAAGGCATACCACCTGCTCGAACGGCTGCGCGCCGCCGGAGGCGACAAGGCGTACGTTTGTTCGATCGACCCCGTACTCCAGGACCGCGTAAACGCCATCGCCAAGTCTTATTTCTCCGAATACCACAACAATCTGGTGGACAATATGGGAATCCTCGTCCGCAGCGTGCAGACAGGCGAGACGGTGGCCTACTACGGCAACACCAAGGGACTGGCCCCGGGCCTCCGCGGAGCCGACGTGGATATGGTCCCGGCCCCGCGCTCCAGCGGAAGCACCCTCAAGCCGCTGCTTTACGCCGCCATGCTCGACAAGGGCATGATCCTCCCGGGCACGCTCATCAAGGATACCCCTTACAACTACAATAATTTCTCGCCGCACAACTTCTCCCGCGAATTCGACGGCGCCGTGCCGGCAGACGAGGTCATCGAGCGTTCCCTCAACGTGCCTTCCGTGCGCATGCTGGAGCGATACGGCGTGCCGGAATTCCTGGAACTACTGCAGAAGATGGGCTTCTCGACCATCAACCGCGACGCCGACCATTACGGCCTGTCCCTGATTCTCGGCGGTGCGGAAATCACGCTGGAGAGCCTTGTAGGGGCATATCTCTCGATGGCCCGCGACCTCGCAGGAGACGGAGAAACTGCGGAATCCCCCCTCAGCCGCGCATCCATCTGGCTGACCTTCGAGGCGCTGTCCAAAGCCGGCAGGCCGGAGGAGGAATCGTCCTGGAGGGAATTCAGTTCCGGCCGCAAGGTGGCCTGGAAGACCGGCACCAGCTGGGGCAGCCGCGACGCCTGGAGCGTCGGAGTCACCCGCGACTACGTTGCCGGCATCTGGGTAGGCAACAGCGACGGCGAAGGCCGCTCGGGCGTAACGGGTGTCCAGTACGCGGCGCCGGTGCTGTTCGACGTCATTACGGCACTCCCCTCCTCGCACTGGTTCAGCAAGCCCGTCGACAACATGGTCCCGCTGGAGGTCTGCCACCGGAGCGGCCTGCCTGCGAGCCGCATCTGCCCGCAGGTAGATACGGTATGGGTGCCGGACATAACGGAGCGCCCGGACGAATGCAAGTACCACAGGCTGGTACACCTGGATGCGGAAAGGAATTATCTGGTCAACAGCAGCTGCTACCCGGTGGAGAAGATGGTGGAGACGGTATGGTTCGTCCTGCCCCCCGCAATGGAGTGGTACTATATGAAGAACCATCTGGATTACAGGCCGTTGCCGCCAAAGCACCCGGACTTCGACGCCTTCTCCGACCAGGGCAATCCCATCGAGATAATCTATCCTCAGAACGGCATAACGATAGTCACCACCCGGTCACTCAGCGGAAAGGAACAGGGTGTCGTTGTGAGGGCAGCGCACCGTGACCCCACGGCGGTGCTGTTCTGGCATCTGGATGACGAATTCGCCGGCCAGACCGTCGGCGAGCACGACCTCCTGCTCCGCCCGGAGCCCGGACGCCACCTCCTCACCGTAATGGACACCGGCGGCGCCAGCCGGGCTGTCACGTTTACTGTCAAATAATCAGAGTATTACTAATCATAGTCCGAAGACTGACAGAAAAAGGGACTTACATCCGACAGACCGTGGCCGCCCCCGGCCGCGTGAGGGGGAGGGGCCCACGCCGAGAGGCGTGGGAGGGATGAGTTAAGGCAAACGTCCGGTGGACGTTTGCCTTAACTCAGTCTGACGGGTGTAAGTCCCTTTTTCTGTCAGTCTACGGACGTGGGGAGCCGCTACCAGCGGTTCCAATGGATCTTCTCAGGCTTCCATTTGTCTTTGGGTTCCGGATTCTCGGCAGGATGGCCGATAGGAACTACGCAAAGCGGAGTGATGGTGCCGGGGATGCCGAGGGCTTCCTTCACAATCGCTGAGCGCTCCGGATCGGAGGCTGCCGTCCAGACGGCGCCGAGGCCGAGGGCGTGTGCAGCAAGGAGCAGATTCTCGGTGGCGGCGGAGGCGTCGTGCTCCCAGAAATTGTTTTCCACGACGGTGCCGTCTCGAAGGGTGAGCATCTTCTCGGCGCATACGATGATGGCCAGGGGGGCTTCCTTGAGCATCTTGGCATAGCGGAGCTTGCCGGCGAGGGCGTCGAGGGTGTCGCGGTCGCTCAGGACGATGAACTCCCAGGGCTGGCGGTTCATTGCGGTAGGAGCTGCCATGGCGGCACGCAGGAGGGTTTCAATATCGGCGTCGCTGACAGGTTCGTCCGTGAAGGCACGGATACTGGTGCGGGTTGCGATATTGTCGAGCACGGCCTTCGCGGGATCGGCGGCAGGTGCGTTGTTGCAGGATGAAATCATAATCAGAAGTGCAAGTGCGGGAAGGAAACGTTTCATATCTTGTCAATTGTTGGCAAATTCCTGATTTTCAGAAGCATATTATAGCGGTCGAGGGCCTCTGCGACGCAGTCTTCCCAGCTTCTGACTATGGTGCGGGAAGCCTCGATGCCGGCGCGGCGGACAAGGTCCCTGTCGGCTGCAAGGGCGCGCAGGCGGGCCTCCATCGACTCCACGGTATTCTCCACAAGGAAGCCGTTCCGGCCATCCCTTATAATCGTGGATGCCGTTGCTCCCTCCGCCATTACGGAAGCGGTATGCAGGGCGGCGGCCTCGCGGACTACCAGCGGCGCGTTGTCGTACAGCGACGGGAAGAGGAACAGGTCTGCCGCAGCGTAATAACGGGTGAGAACGTCACGCTCGCCGATGTTGCCGGTGAACGTAACCCTGTCGGACAGGCCGCGGGCCTCTACCAGTTCCTGCATCTCCTTTTCGGCATATCCCCTGCCGACGAAGAACATCCGGAAGGGAACGTCCTTCATCCTGGCAAGGGACTCGATGACGAGGCGGGGGTTCTTCTCCCAGATATGCTGGCCGACGAACAGCATCACGAACTCTCCGGGCTCGATTCCCAGCTGCCTGCGGGCGTCGGCAAAGTATTCATCGGGGTAATCGGCGACGAGGTCGGAGCCGTTGTCCATCACCTCCACGTTGCCCTTGAAGCCATATTCGCGCATAACATCGATGACGGACTCCTGGGGGACCCAGACCAGGTCGGCGTGCTCGTAGAAGTCGATGATGTACTTGATGATCACGTCCACGACCGTCTTGGGGAATACGCGGGAGAAGTCGTCCCGGTATTTGGAATGGAAGGTGGCGATCATCGGTATGCCCTGGATCTTGGCAATCCTCTGCGCTACGCTGCCGCTGCCGAAGGGGCAGTGGGCGTGGACTATCCGGAATCGCATATTGATTATGCTCGCAAGGAACTTGGGATCGACCTCAGCTATGCCGGTAACGTACGGAGGCCGTTTGGGGACCGGAAAGCTGAAATAGGTAAGCACCTCGTAAGGCAGTTTGTCATAGTTGGTTCCGGGGACTTTGGGCGTAATGACCTTTACGTCTCCAACCATCTTCTGGAGCCAGTAAGCATAGTTCTCCATACAGACGGACACACCGTCCATCACGGGAGGGAAGCAATCATTGAAGAGGCCTACGTTGGCCTGCTTGGGTTTAAGCAGATTAAGCGGGTTTGTGATTTCCATTATTCTTGTTCGGTTTCTTGAAGTTCAACAGTTTCTCCGGCGGTCTCCTCCTGGGGAACTTCTTCAACCTGCTCTTCGGCGGGCTTGTCCTTATGGAAAGGAAGGCCTATGCACTTGAGGTTGTCGGTGAAGAACAGCACTCCGAAGGCTACGATGGCAAGCGCCAGGAACCAGCAGAGAATCTTGCGCCACAGAGGGACCTTGGGTTTGTAAGGATCATCAAGCTTGAGCTTGGGATATTTGGCGACGCTGGTGAGCGTACGGCCGAAGGGGATATTGACGACGGCGCCGGAGTTGACGGCCCAGCCGTTGGCGTTGAGGACGGGGCCGAGGTTGCGGCGGCGCAGCTTGCCCCATGCGATGAAGCAAGAAGGACCCGAAATCAACAGCATTATGCCCACAATGATGAGGAGGATGCCCCACCATGGCAGTTTGGCGATTCCGGTGACGATTCCGGCGAGGGCGGCGCCAAGGAGGCCGACCGCCATGCCGATGGCGGCGAAGATGCCTGCGAATTTGGCGATGTCGAACGGCTGCTTCTTGGCGGCGGCGTCGGCCGGAGCGGCCTCTGCGCCGGACTGGAGGCTCTCCATCGCCTTGGCGTCCTTCTCGGCGGCGGACTTGTTGACCAGGCCGGTAACCCAGTTCCAGAACTTGACGTACGGAGCCCAGAATGCCTGCTTGATGCTCAGGGGGTTCTCAACTATGCGAACCACGGTAGCATCATAATCGTTGCCCTCGCGGTCGTAGAAGACGCCGTTGATGCCGGGACGGAGATTGCGGATGGGACCGTCGGTCATGACTGCAACTATGTCGAGTTTCTTGCCGGTGGTCTTGGATGTGCAGACGCAATACAGCAGGAACATGCCGCTGAGGCCAGCCATATCGGCGTGCTTGCCCATATCGGCAACGCGCACGCAGACGCGGCAGCAGCGCTGGTCGATATAGAGCTGACCGGCCTCGAAGATGGCCATATCCTCCTTCTTGGGAGAATAGAAGTCGCTCAGTATCACATAGTTCTTGAGAAGCTTGTAGAAGTCGCGGACAAGGTGCATCAGTTTGTTGACCTCGTCGATGGAATTGGCCTCTTCCTCCAGTGCCTTGTCGGCCACGATGAAATCGAGGAGGACCTGCTTGTCGTCGGCCTTGAGGAGGGCGCTGACGGCGTCGAGCCCCAGGGACTCGACCGCGTCGCCCTTCTTGGAGTCCTTCCAGGCGGTGTAGGGAGCGAAAGAGGCGAGCATTGCATTCCATTCGGCCTCGTCAACGCTTTCCTTGCCCTTGAAAACCAGGGCTGCAAGAGCGTCGAAGCGGGATTTCCAGGCGGGATTGACGGCATCGAACCTTATTATGCCATCCTTGGAAGGACGGGCGATGGGGTAGGATGCGATTTCTTCGGCCTCGGCGGAGAGGTTGTGGTCGGAGATGGCGCTGATCTTCTCGGAGGAAACGTCGACAGCTGCCGTAGCGGCATCCGTGAAGGCAATGAGCTTGCAGCGCATGAAGTAATCGGCCACTTTATCCTTGAGGACGTTGGCTGCGTCCAGGGCCGCCTGGGTGTCGTCGCCGAAGGGGAAGATGTCCTTGGTGGCGGCCTCCTGCCAGGCCTTGTAGTCGGCAAGGGCGGTATAGAAGGTCTCTATATGTTCTTCGGTGATGCCGGGCTGGCCGCTGCGGTCGGTTGCGGAGCCAATCTTGTCGATGATGGTGCGGATCACCTCCTTGAGGTGGTCGGACTGGGCGGCGGCCTCCGTGATTATACCGTCTCCGTTGGCCGTGGTCTCGGCAAAGATCGCTACGCTGTCGGAGGTGTCGGCTATGCTGATCTCGTCCTTCTTGAGCTTGAGGTTGGAGAGGATCTGCCTGGCGGACTTGAGGAGCTTGGCTCCGGCCTCGTTGTCGGCATTGATCTGGTCCAGTTTGAGGGTATCCAACCCTTTGACCAGCAGGTCTTTGTCTTTGATTACAGTGCACAGCCAGTCTGCTGCGGCGACGATTTCATCAACGCGGATCTTGCCGTCGCCGTCGGTGTCTATCATCTTGAGGGTCTCCGTGGGGAACTCGAGGCCCTCGGTGGGGCAGCTCAGGACGGTCCAGAGTTTCTTGTCCAGTTCGCCGAGGTGGGCGATGTCTTCGCCGTTGCGGATATTGACGCGGACTGTGCCGCCAAGTGAGCAGTAGCTCCACTCGTAGCCGGGATTTTTCTTTGCTTTTTTGGCCATAGGAATGCTTCGGTTTAGTGTAATCGTACAAACTTACGAATTTTTTTTGATATATTTACGCCGTGCGTGAGGTCGTAATCATAGGAGGGGGCGCCGCCGGCTGCTTTTGCGCCGCGGAAGTCTCGTCGCTGCATCCTGACTGGCGGGTAACGGTCCTGGAGGCAGGGCCGCGCCTGATGGCCAAGCTCGCCGTTACCGGCGGCGGGCGCTGCAACATCACCAATTCATTCGCCGACGTTTGCGGGGCTCCTCCCTGCGGGCCGTCGGTGCCGTCTGACCGCAGCGCCACAGACCTTCGCAGAGTATCGGCATCTGCGCTCGCAACCGTCTATCCCAGAGGGGCAACGCTGCTAAGGCACCTGCTCGCGCGCTTCGGCCAGTGGGACTGTACTGACTGGTTCGGCGCGCGCGGAGTGGCGTTCACGGTGCAGCAGGACCAATGCGTCTTCCCCGTCAGCCAGGACGCTATGCAGATCGTTCGGACGCTCGAACGCGCCATGCGTGACGGCGGAGTCAAGGTCCTGTGCGGATGCAAGGTGGAAGCGATTGGCCCGGACCTTTCGCTGCGCATCAGCGGATCAGTGGCCCTGCGGCCGGACGCAATCGTTCTTGCCACGGGCGGTGGAACGGCCCGTCTTCTTGCCGGTACCGGGATTGAACTCGTGCCCGATGTGCCTTCGCTGTTTACACTGAAAATCGCTGAAGAGGGGCTGCGTTCGCTGATGGGCACGGTGGTAGAAAATGTGGCCCTGGGGCTCGCAGGAACGCGATTCCATTCTACCGGGACGCTGCTGCTTACCGACTGGGGCGTGAGCGGACCGGCGACGCTGCGGCTGTCTTCTTACGCCGCCCGGCATCTGGCGGAATGCGGCTGGAAGGGGACGCTTCTGGTCAATTGGCTGAACGCCACGGAGGCCTCCGTGCGGGAGCGGCTTGCAGAGATGTCCGGCAGCGGCAGGACGGTCGCAAATTCGCATCCGGCGGAGCTGTCGGACCGCCTCTGGAAGTATCTTGCAGGACGCGCCGGGATTGCTCCGGAACGCCGTTGGGCGGAGCTTGGAAGCAAGGGCCTCTCGCGCCTTGTAAACGTTTTAATTTCAGATTCTTACGAAATCTGCGGGCGCGCCCGGTTCAAGGAGGAATTCGTCACCTGCGGCGGCGTGAGCCTGAAGGAGATTCACCCGGACACGCTGGAGTCGCGCAAGATTCCGGGGTTGTATTTCGCGGGTGAAGTGCTTGATGTAGATGCCGTTACAGGCGGCTACAACCTGCAGGCGGCATGGAGCACTGCCTGGACTGTCGCACACTCCTTATAGAAGGAAGAAAAGGGCTACGCCGACCATTGTCACCGCCACGCCAATCAACTCCTTAAACTTGATTTTCTGCTTGAAAATGAACGCGTAAGGGATAAGTATGAGCACCGGCGATAGCGCCATGAGGGTGGAAGCGACGCCGGCGTTGGTATAGCGCACGGCCATCAGCGAAAGGGACACGCCGAGGACTGGTCCGAATACGGTAAGAAGAGCCACGGATCTTAGTCCTTCCTTGTTTCTGACGGCGGACCGCAAGTCCGGGAGCCGCTTTTGGATTGCCATTGCGGCGATGAATCCGGCGGCGCCTATGATGGCCCGTATCATCGTAGATGCGAAAGGAAGCATGTCATTTATGGCTTCGGGAGCATCCGCCGGTATGGCGCTGACGTAATGCTCGAGACCGATCTTGCTCAATACAAGGCCGATGCCCTGCCCGGCTCCGGCACCGATTCCAAGCAGCACGCCCTTGACCGGCAGGGAGAGGACAACTTTATGGTCAGGCGTTCTCGAGAGAATGGAAATCGCTATACCGCAAAGGGTTACGGCCATCGCCACCAACGAGGTCCAGGAAAGGGTCTCGCCAAGCATGATCCATCCGGAGACAGCCGCAATCGGAGGAGCCAGCGTCATCAGGAGCTGGCCGAAGCGGGCGCCGATATGAAGATAACAGTTGAACAGGCACCAGTCGCCGAAAAGATATCCGACAATCGCGGAGAGTGCCAGCCACAGCCAGGTCTGTCCGTCGGCATAAACAGGATAGGGATGACCGATGCCTATCCAGAGGATAACGCCAAGGAAAACTATAGCCATGGAGAGGCGCAGCACGTTGGCGGACATCGACCCTATCTTATGCGACGCCCTGTCGGCGAAAATCGCGGAAAAAGTCCACGACACCGACACCAGAAGGGCAATTATTTCTCCCAGATGCTGCATGATGAATGAGCGGCAAATATAGTAATTAAAATGTACTAAGTGGCAAGAAACCTGACAAATTGTACACGATTTGTCAGTGGTCCGGGGTTTGCCTCTACATATTTCGGTTTCGCCAAGGAACCCCGGGAATAAGGCAGGAGCCCGAAACCGGAACGATTAAAAGTTTTTGAGTTATGTTACCAATGAGAAGAACGAACGATAGCTGGTTGCCGGACATTTTCAATGACTTTTTCGACAACAGCTGGATGGAAAGGCCCACTTACACCGCACCGGCCATCAATGTAATTGAAACAGAAAAGGAATATGAGGTAGAGCTTGCCGCTCCCGGCCTGAGCAAAGAAGATTTCCGCGTCCACGTTGACAGCGACAACAATCTGCACATCGAGATGGAGAAGAAATCCGAAAACAAGGAAGGCCACAAGCACGGCAGATTCCTGCGCCGCGAATTCTCCTACGAGAAATTCCAGCAGACACTTCTGCTCCCTGACGACGTCGATGCAGAAAAGATCGAAGCCAAGGTAGAAAAAGGCGTCCTGCAGGTCACTCTCCCCAAGAAAGAGAAAATCGCCAAAGCCGACACTGTCAAGCAGATCGACATCAAGTAATCAGGTGATACCATCACCTTTAACCTCCGGACGTTTGTTCGGAGGTGTTTTTTTTTATGGCAGGCAGCGCAGCTGCCGCTTTTCGGTTCCGGCGCGGCCGGAACGAAGAATGCCCGGCTGACTTTCGTCAGTCGGGCATTCCGAAAAGCGGCAGCTACCTACTCTCCCACCTGGTGGGGCAGTACCATCGGCGCTAGTGAGCTTAACTTCTCTGTTCGGGATGGGAAGAGGTGGATCCTCACCGCTATAACCGCCGCAGTATTTTACTTGAGAGAGATAATCT
>JAEEGL010792390.1_pt1 | contig 73811 bp, 68 predicted proteins | sample 9134231 | NCBI WGS metagenome assembly JAEEGL01 (sample SAMN16246548, study PRJNA631951) | gut metagenome | biome: gut microbiome; feature: rumen; material: fiber-attached | host: Bos | place: Iran: Karaj | collected 2018-10 | reverse complement strand
AGACAGAAATTCCTGTAGTTATGCAGATGTTTTTGGATGGTAATATCGATGAAGCGGGAGAAAAATTATTTGGTAACAATCCTTTAACAGCAATGTGCTCTTTAATATGTCCACATGAAAAAAATTGTATGGGACATTGTGTATTAAATAGAAAGGGTGCTCCTATAAAATTCTATGAGGTAGAACAATATATTTCTTCATTCTACTTAGAAAAAGCAAGATTAGTTCGTCCTAAATCAAATGGTTTAAGAGTCGGAATCATTGGTGCAGGTCCTGCAGGATTAACTATTGCGATAACTTTAGCTAAAAGAGGATATGAGGTAACAGTAATAGATTCTAAAGACCAAATTGGTGGTGTCTTAAGATATGGTATTCCTGCATTCCGTCTTCCTAAATCATTACTTGACAAATTACAGTCAAGAATGGAGGAATTAGGAATCATGTTCCGTCCTAATACATTAATAGGTCCAACAATTACTATTGATGATATGTTTGAGGATGGATACCAAGCAATTTTCATTGGTACAGGTGTATGGAAGCCTAATAAGCTAAGAATTCCTGGTGAAACATTAGGAAATGTACATTTCGCAATTGATTACTTAAAAAATCCAGATTCATATACACAGCTTGGAAAAAAGGTATTAATCATTGGTGCTGGTAATGTTGCAATGGATGCAGCAAGAACAATCTTAAGAAAAACTTCTGCAGATGTTGATTTAATCTTCTTCCGTGGCCCAGATGAGGTTACTGCGTTAAAGGAAGAATTAGATTTATCTATTATTGATGGAGCTAAAATGCGTTATTATTTATCAACACAACGCATTGAAAAAGATGGTATTGTTGTTGCACCTGTAGTTGAAAAAGTTGATGAAGATGGTAATAAAACATATTTTGATGATATCGAAAATGAATATAAAATACCATGTGATTCTGTAATTATTGCAATAGGTCAAGGGGCTCAATCTAACATTGTAAAAAATACAAAAGAGCTTGATACAAACGCAAAAGGATTAATTGTTTCAACTGAAAAGGGTCAAACATCACGTCCTGGTGTTTTTGCAGCAGGTGACGTTGTATCAGGTGCTAAAACCGTTGTACAAGCAGTTGCTGCATCTAAAATGGTTGCTGATGAAATGGATAATTATATTAGAGCAAAAAATAATCTTCCTTCTTTAGAAGAGGAAAGATTAGCAAATGATTGTAATAAGGCTCAAGAAGAAATTCAAAAAGTAACATTATAAAATATAAAAGGAAACTATTTAACCAGTTTCCTTTTTTCATATTCTTCTCTTGTTAATAATGCTAAATCAACAATCTTATTTGCTTTATCCCATGGCCTTTCTATTTCAATTGTTTTTAAATATTTAAAGCCAAATAATTCTGCCATATGCTTTGATCTATAATTATCATTAAAATATCCATATAAGAAATCTTTTGCATTAAGCTTATTAAAAGCTAAATCCAGTAATAAATCTATTACTTCTTTGCCATATCCTTTACCTTGGTAATCTGTACCAAGGCAAATTCCTCTTTCTTCATAACTACCACTATCATATTCACGTATTGCACATAAGCCAATAGCTATATCACTTTTCTTTAAGGCTATATAATATGCAAAATTATTCTTTTGAAATTCCATACTTTTTTCATTTCTAATTATTGCTTCTTCAATTGTTAATGTTGGAGTATAAAGCATATATTTATATACTTCTTCATTCCCCCATACATTCTTAAGCATAGATTTATAATCATTTTCTTTAGCCTTACGTAATATTATATTTTTACCTATTAGTATATCATACATATTAATCCCCCCTTAAGTAATTAGAATAATTATACCACGAAAAAATAATCCCCAATAGTCAAACTAAAACTATTGGGGATATATTATTAAATTAAGCTAAAAACATTGCAACTAACAATAAAATTTCTAAGATAAAACCTAATATACCTGCAACTAAATAAACCTTAGATGACTTAGGCATAAGTCTTTTTAAAGCTGCAAAATTTAAGAAACCATAAACTGGTAAGAAAACACACATAACGAAAATGAATACGCTTGGCTTATCTATAACCTTTATTTCACCTTGACGATTGTTATATACTGGACGACTATCTCTAATATCTTCATTAGAATCATCTTCCTTCTTTTCTTCTATAAAACCTTCTGGCTTTTCTTCATAAATATATGTTTTATTTTCAGGTTCTAAGATATTTCTTATAACCTCATTAGTTACTCTAATATCTTTAGTTAAATAATTATATGCAGAAGTAACCTTATCTAAAAGCTTTTTATTGCCATTTGTTTCATATTTATCCTTTAAAGCAATATAAGATAATTCAAGTTCTCTTTTAGATACTTCTCTTACCTCAAAGCCTAAAGTTTTTAACGATTCTTTTGTCATTAATTCATCCATAATATCACCATCTTTAATTCTACCAAACAATTATCAAATAATTATGTGATAAAAGTCATTATTTTTATTGTTTCTTTACAAGTTTAATATTACCAGTTTCATTAATTATAACATCTTTATCTAATACTAAATGTTTCAATACTTCTTCTAATCTTTGACGCATTGGTGCAAGTAATTTTGGATAACCCATAATATTAGTTAATGATTTAAATGCACCATCAGCTGTAATACCATTATTTTTAGAAATAATTGAATATAGACCATCTATTAATTCATCAAAGTAAATATATTTAAATGGACGATCTGGATTTAATCTTAGTTTAACATTAGTAACCTTTGAGTTAGATACAATAAAACCATCTAAGAATAACATATTCTTCTTAGGAATAGCTAAATCAACTTCAGCCTTAACATTATCTACATTCTTTTCATTCATGATTGTGGCAACCTTTTCATATAGATAATCCTTATGAATTGGTGTTTCAATTTCAATAATCTTTTGTACTAAAGCCTTTAAGCCATTTTGTCTTAAATATCTTCTACCTGTAATTTCATCAAGTCCAATATAATTTTCAAAATCATATTGTAGAAGGTCAGAATCATCATGCTCAACAAGGAATGATTTAGCCTCTCTAACATCATTAGATGTTATAACCTCAGGTTCATCATCACCATTTACTGCATGTTCTAAAGCTTCTTTAATTCTAATTCTTTCAACCTCATTATCATCCATCCATGATGCAGTATAAACCTTATAATATCTCCATCCTAATCTTTCAAGTAATACTTTTTCAAGTCTATACTTATCAGTTAGGTTATTAGAATATCCAGTTGATTTAGCATCTGTCATTATCGCAAGGATAAACTTGCCCTTGTATTTTATCGCAAGGTCGACCTTAAATGCACTTGAACCATAATTAGTTTGAACCTCAAAATCACCTAATGATTCAATATATTCCTTAATTGTAGAAATAATTTGATTTGAAGATTCACTATAATTTTTATTAGAAACTACATTTTCAGCAAATTCTAGATAGCTTCTTAATAATAATACGCCTTGGGCATTAGTCTTTGTTAAGATATCGCTATATCTTACTGAAGAAACTACAGAAACATTAAATTTTGCACGTGTAACGGCAACATTTAATCTTCTTTCACCACCAGCATTATTTAATGGTCCAAATCTTTGATAGAACTTACCATCTTTATTATATGCATAACAAATTGAGAAAATAATTCTATCACGTTCATCACCTTGTACTGTTTCAAGGTTCTTTACGAAGAATGGTTCATTTAATTCAGGATTTAAGAATTGCTCATACTGAGGCTCTTTCTTTAATCTCTTATCAACAAGAGATTGAATTAAATCAGCCTGTACGTTTGAGAAGGCAACAACACCAAGTGATTCCTTAGAATGCTTAAAGTGTTCAAATACCATATCACAAATATATTGAGCTTCTATAGGATTTGTACGTGTAGACATATCATAAATACCATTCTTAACATAGTAGAAATCTACACCAAATCCTCTTTCATGTTCCTTAGATTGTGGAACTGAAATTAAGCTTGAATTATAGAAATTGTTATTCGAGAAAGTAATTAATTCCTCACTTCTTGATCTATAATGCCACTTTAATGAAGTTGTTTCAAACATCTGAGTAGCCTTATCAAGAACTGATTCTAGGTCATATTCCTTCTCTTCTTCTTCCTCTTCAGCTTCTTCACCAACTGAAGCATGGAAGAAATTTGTTGGTGGCATCTGTTTTGTATCACCAATGATGATACATTGCTTTGCTCTATAAATTGAACCTAACGCATCTGATGCGAAAATCTGAGATGCTTCATCGAATACTACACAGTCAAATATATCTTTTCTTGAATCAAGATATGTAGATACTGAAAGTGGTGACATTAAGAATACTGGCTTAATATCCAAAACTAAATCGAAAATCTTTTCAAGTAAGCTTCTAATTGGCATTTGTCTACGCTTCTTTTCATGCTCACGTGTTAAGACCTTAAATTCAGAACCTTCAAGTACTTCAGCATCTGGTCTTTTCTTAGATAGAACTGAAATAATATAGTCACGATTAATAGAATAAATATCTTCATCTAATTCACGGAAATCAGCAACAATCTTATCTTCTTGGAATGCTTGGAAGTGAGTTAGTAAATCAGATGCATTTATTACATCATCAATCTTCTTCTTAATGAATGTTGCTCTATAAACCTCAGCCATATCATCAAGCTCTAAATTACGATTTAAATATTCATCTAAGAATCCCTTTGCATCAACTCTCTTTAAATTCTCTACTGTCTTAGTCATAGATGCATATGGAGTAACTAATTCCCTAGATTCATAGATTTCCATTAATTTATCATAACATGCCTTAATAGGCTCACGGTGTAAGTCAAACTTAGATAAATTAAATATTCTAAGAATTGATTCTACATTCTTTTCATATTCCTTCATCTTTTTGAAATCAACCTTAGTATCAATTAATCCAGATTGAAGATTTTCAAATCCTTCAACTGAAATATCAATATCAGGCATATCATTCAATTTAGATAATTCTACAATAATTGACTTTAAGTCTATAGTCTTTATATCACCAAATATTTGATTTAAAGATGTAGTTAATTCCTTAACAATATATAAATTCTTCTTTAAAGCGTTAATCTCTTGAATTTCAGGTAATATAACCTCAGGCTTTTCCTTCTTTAATCTATATTTTAAAGCAAATTTATAGCCTTCCTTTAAATCATTCTTATTCTTAAATTCTAAGCCGTTTTTTAATTTATTGATTAATTCATCTAGGTTTTCCTTTAGAATATCTTTATTATATAATCCTAAGGCATCGCGCTTTAATAATTTATTAATAGAATAATATTTATTAATTAAGCTTATAATTCTTTCTCTTGTTTTTCTATTTAAATAGAAAGGTCTAAAATTCTTAATTTCAGTAATCTTAATTAAATAATTAACTACCTTATAAGATTCTAATATATTTGAATAGCTTAATTCTCTAAATGGGGATGTAAATGCTTCTGTATCAAGTAAGCCCTTAGTAAAATAAATTGCTGCATCTAAATCCTTATTTAGATTATATAATGCATAATTTTCTTCAATCTTATTTAAATTATAGAATGTTGATTTTCTATAATCATAGCCTACTTTTCTTGCAAATCTAGCATAATCCTCAAAATATCCAATATTTTCTTCTAAGTCAAATAAGTTAAAATTACTTATTTCTAATTCGAAGTCAGGTAATGGCTCTTTTGTTAAATTTAAATATAATTCATATAAATCAACTAAACTTATACCAATAGATGCAATATTTTCATGTAATGCTCTTTCGTAAGAACTTAAATTAGCCTTTAAGAAAGAGTATTTAGCATCTAGGAATGTGGTTTTTAAGTCAATATCATATTTTGGTGATACTGCTGTTTCATATAGATTGGTAATAAATTCAAGCTTATTTGCTTTATTAGAGTGTAATTCTATTGCGAAATCTGATAATTTAACTCTTCTTAAGTTATCAAATACGACATTTAAGGCAGAGATTTTTTCTGATACGAAAAGAATCTTTTTACCTTGTCCTAAAAGTGAAGCAATAATATTAGTAATTGTTTGTGATTTACCAGAGCCTGGAGGTCCCTGTAGACAGAATGATTTTCCATTCGCAGCCATTTGGATTGCACCAAGCTGTGATGAGTCACAGTTTACTACTGGATATATATCTTGATCTTCTTGTGATTGTAATGATTTTGCAGTTTCATCACCTAAAAGAATTCTAATATTATTATTTGATAATACCTTTTCTTTATTATTCATAATATCAGAATACATACTCATCTTATAGAATGAATAAATACCAATTGCACAAGCATCCTCAAAGAACATACCTTCAGGTAATAATGCCTTAACTTTATCTAGATATGTACTATATGCTTCATCCTCATATCTTGGAATATTAACATGGAATAAAGAATTTAGATAGTAATTAAATGTTGGGTTAACCATGATATCATCTTCATACTGTCTAATTTGATAATAATCTCCTGATTCAGGATCCATTTCAATTGGGATAAGTAATAAAGGAGCTAAGAATTCTTCTCCTTCTTCAAAATAATGAATAAATCCAAATGAAATATATAAAGAGTTCATACCTTTTTCTTTTAATGATGAAGTGAATTCCTTATATAAAGACTTTAATGTTTTTTGTAATGTATAACTATTCTTATAACATAAAATTTGTCTTCTATCTAAAAGCTTTCTACAAATAGAATATACATTTTCATACGTATATTGTAATGTATTATCATTATCATCATTTGGATGATTCTCATTATGGAAATCTGTTAATGCCTTATCTGTATTAAAAATATCAACATCTCTACCACCCTTAATAGCACGGAAGATTTCCTCAATATTCTTATTTAGGATTGCCAAAGTCTTCATACCTTGGTCCCTGTAATTTAATAGTCGGTTTCTTTTACCTAAGTCTAATAACTGATTTGTAACAGCTAATAACTTGTCCATCATAACATCCGCCATATAAACTACACCTCCTTTTTAAATAGTACCGTTTTTATTATTATACCATAATTTAATATTAGTACAAAATAATTATTGTTAATTAATATATTCTAATATTATTAATAATATCTATTCTAAATTATCATAACTAATATATGGCTTATTCTTTTCTCTTCTTTTATATATTTCATCAAGCATAAGAATAATATCATTTTTTAATTTAATTTCAATAGAATGTGAATCTATAACATATTTAAAATCATATCTTTTTAATAAATCTATTTCTTCTTTCAATAAAGAAACATTAAAACCATTGATATTACCACATAATGAATCACCAATAAGTAAGTATAAATCATTAATAATCACACATAATGACCCTTTAGCATGACTATTAGGTATATGTATTATTTTAATGTTAATATCATCATTTATTTCAAAATAATCGTTAACTACATTACCATAGCCATACTTTTTATATGTAAAATCACCTAAATATAAATTTTCTTTATCAATGGATAAAAAGCTAATATTATTGAAATGATCAGGATGAAAATGAGAAATGATTATTTTCTTATTTGATAAGGAATAAATATATTTAGCTACTTCTGAATTACTCCCTACATCAAATATATAATTAGCTTCTTTTCCTTTTATGATAAATACATTTGCTGATAAAGGATTATCACTATATTTTATCAATGATAAATATTCAGTTACTTTTATAATATCCAACACTGTATCACCTATATTCATTATACTATTTATTTATAAATAGATAAATATGTGAAAATATGAGAATTATAAGATTTAATTGTATTCAATTGATGTTTATGGTTAAATTTAATTGTTAATTAATATGGGGGTTATTTATGGGATTAACAAAAACACAAAAAATAATATCTTATATTTTAAAAGCAATTATAATCATATCTGCAACAGTAGGTACATACCTAAGCGCATTAGGAAGTATTGAAGCATTTATGGGTGGAGAAACAGTATTTATGTACTTCACAATCCAATCTAATATAGCTATTGCTATAGTATCTTTAATTGGTATTTATTTCTTAGCAACTAACAAAAGTAACTATGTTTGGAGCGTTATTAAATTTGTATTCACAATTTCTATTACATTAACTGGAATTGTATATACATTTGTTTTAGCTCCATCAATGGGAAATGAGACTTGGAATATCCAAAATGTATTAACACATGTTGTTGTACCAATCTGTTCTATCATTGATTTCTTTATAGTTGGTAGATCATTATACATCAAAAATAGAGATGTATTATATGTAGTTATTCCACCACTTCTATATGCAATTTATGCAGGAATTGGATATGTATTAAACTGGAGATTCTCAAGCACTACTAATTACCCTTACTTCTTCTTAAACTGGGGTAGTAAGGCTGGTGCAATAGGATTTACTAATGAATTACCATTTATTGGTGTTATTTGGTGGATTCTTCTATTATTCATCTTCTTAATTTTAGTTGGATTATTATATATAAAAGTATTAAATACTATTAAGAAAAAGCAAGCTTAAAATAAAGACTCTTACTAAATAGTTTTCTAGTAAGAGTCTTTTTTATTATTTATTAAAATTCTTTGCTACGCTTTTAACATCTTGTAATTCAAAACGATATTTTTGCTTAACATTAGGATATTTTATATGATCTACCTCACTTAAAAACATATCCTTAGGTCTAACCCATAAGGTACCATCGTCATATAATCTTCTATATAAAACCATTTCTTTTTTAGTTTCAGAATCAAAGCAAATATCTTCTACTAAATAATAATCACCTTTAAAATGCTTATATATCCCATGTATTTTTAACTCATTCATTATAATACCACCTTAATTGTATAAACATTATTGCTTGCTTCTGCAGTAATCTTTCCTTTATGAACCATTACAATTTCATAAGCTATTGAAAGACCTATACCAGAACCTTGTATATTAGATGCACGTTTATTTTCTGTTCTATAGAATCTTTCAAATAATTCAGGATGAGCTCCATCAGCTAAATCATCTGAATCATTTGATATAGAAATAATTATTTTATCTACTTCTTTTGATACATTAACCTTGATGTATTTTATAGAATATTTAAATGCATTATCTAATAATATAGATACTAGTACTCTAAATAATCCTTCATCACCATCATATATAATATTTGGCTTAACATCAGTAATTATATCAAGCTTACGTTCCTTAAACTTTTGACTATATGAGTCAACAACATCTAATACTGCCTCATCAATTTGGAATTTTTCTGTTTTTTCTAATTTATAATTTTCTTCAAGCAATGCTAATTTAGTTAAGCTATTAACCATTCCAGTTAATTTAGAAACCTGTTTAGTAATTGCATGAGTTTGCTCATTTTCACCTAAAAGCATTTCTTCAACCTCATTGTTTGCAGAAATAATTGTAAGAGGAGTTTTTAATTCATGTGCTGCATTAGATATGAATCTTTTCTGTTTTAAATAAGCCTCTTCTACAGGTTTAAATATAATATAAGAGCCAACAACAATTATCATCAAGAATGCTAAAAGTCCTGTTGCTGATATTAATAGTGAGGATTTTAAAAAGTTTCTTGAGTTAAATATTTGAGTTGAATTATCAACCATTAAAACAAAATCATCACCTTGCTCATTAGATATATGATAATATCTCCAGTACTTATCAACATAACCATTACTATAGCCTGTTGATAATGTTGCCTCATACATAGAATACATAGAATCTTCTGTTAAAGATTGTGAGCTTGATTGTCTATATAATGTGTCATTAGATTTAACTTTTATAAATGTAACGAAGATTGTTTTTGCAATATCATCCTTATCCTTGTCAGCAAATGGATCTGGGAAATCATCACCTGGTCTTTGATCCATTGAATCATCACCTTGATAATTAATTAAGGTTTTCATCATTCTATTGTTAATTTCTTGTCCATTAGCTAGTCCAGTATCTTCATTAATAACACTCCAACGATTCTTTAGAAAATAAGAACCACCAGCGTTATATAATTCTTGAAGCTTAGAATCAGCATCATCTCTAACTCTAGAATAATTTGATACATTCATAATTGTTACAATCAAGCCTAATATTAATAATACAGCTGAAAAAGCTATTATTATGAACTTAATTCGTAACCTTTTAATCATATTATTTTTCCTCTAGTCTATATCCAACGCCTCTTGAAACCTTAATTGTTACATTAGAACCAATCTTTTCAAGATGCTTTCTTAATGATGAAATAAATACCCAAACTACAGATACATCAACATCACTATCATATTCCCAAATAGTTTCTAATATTCTTTCTGTAGATAAAAATATATTAGCATTTCTAATGAATAATTCCATTAACTTATATTCTTTACCTGTTAAACGATAGCTTTTATCTTCATGTGATATTTCAAAAGTGTTTGGATCTAATTTAAAATCACCAAATCCTTCACTTTTAACTAAATTACCTCTTCTTAATAAAGCTCTAATTCTTGCAAGTAATTCCTTCATTTGGAATGGCTTTGTTAAATAATCATCAGCACCTGCATCAAGGCCTGATACCTTATCGTCTGTTAGTGATTTTGCAGTAAGTAGCAAAATAGGAGTTGGAATACCTAATGCTCTCATTTTCTTTGTTGCATCAAATCCATTCATTTTAGGCATCATTACATCCATTATGATTGCATCATATTTATAATTTTTTACATAATCTAATGCCTCAGAACCATCATAAGCATTATCAACATCATAATTATCATGCTTTAATATTTTTGTTACAACCTGTGATAATTCTAAATCATCTTCAACTAATAAAAGTTTCATATATAAAACCTCCTATTTTTAGCAATACATACCCGTTCGTACATTTATTTAATTATATCATTTATTTAATATAAATTAAAGTTAATTGCATTAGTAGAATAATATACAAACTTAAATTATACTTAAATTATAAATATTTTAGTTTTATTAATTTTAAAGCGCTTTTTTCTTGAAGATATGACTTATAAGTGATATAACAATATTTGTAAATTTTATATTTGGAGATGAAAAAATATGTCTTTTTTGACTTTCTTAGAAACCTCTTCTTTTAAGGTTGTAGACATTTTAATCTTCTTAGCTTTAATACTAGGTATGTCAAAACTTATGGGGCTAGGTGCTAAAAAAATAGGCTTACCCCAGGTAGTTGCATTATTATTAACAGGATTAATTTTAGGTGGACTTAGATTTATACCTCAAGTATCAGATAATTTCTTAACAAATTCTGGTGTTTCTGGAGTTAAATTCGTTGCTGAAATTGGTGTTGTTTTAATACTATTTAGTGCAGGCTTAGGAACTGATTTAAATCAAGTTAAAAGAACTGGTATATCCGCACTTGTTATAACAGTTTTAGATGTTTTATTAGTTTTGGTGTTAGGAGTATTTGTTGTTGCTGCATTCAATAAATTCGAATGGCAGGGTGAGGTTGCATTCATAGATGATGCAAATGGTAATCCTTTATATATAAAGAATTACTGGAGCTGGATTTTCTATGGTACTATTCTTACTGCAACATCAGTATCAGTTACTGTACAAACAATGAAAGAATTAGGCAAGCTTAATTCTAAAATTGGTACAACTATTGTATCTGCTGCTATCCTAGATGATGTTATTGGTGTTATTATTTTATCAATAGTATTATCTCTTGCTAAAAAGGGTGATGGTACTTCTTCTACAATAGACTTATTCAACGGCAATGGTATTTTAGTTAACGCATTCTCATTTATGGGTGTATTTGGAGTAATATTATCTACATTATTATTCTTCGTATTCATCCTTGGATTAGGATTCGTTGTTAAAAGAATTTTTAAGAAGATTGAAAGAAAGAATCCTCATCATAGAAGAATTCCAATTTATTCTTTAGCATTTTGCTTCTTGATTGCATATTTCAGTGAGTGGATGTTTGGAATCGCTGATATTACTGGTGCATATTTCGCTGGTTTAATTTTAGCTAATATGTCATCAACTCAATATATAGGACGTAGAACAGATATTATTTCTTATATCCTATTCACACCAGTGTTCTTTGCAAAGATAGGCTTAACTACTCTAGAGGATATTGAATTCACAGCTGAATATGCTAAAGGCTTCCTACAATTCTTTGGTGTAGGTATGTGCTTAGTTGTTGCTGCAATATTAGGTAAGTTTATTGGTGCATCAGTCGGATCAAGGATTACAGGTAATACAACTAAGGATTCACTTAGATGTGGTGCCGCGATGACTGTACGTGCTGAGGTATGCTTAGTTTCAGCATCTAAGGGTATTGATGCTGGATTAGTTGATTCAAAAATTCAAATATTCTTAATTATTTTGATTATTGTTACATCATTTACTGTACCTTTAATCTTAAAGGCTTCTTATAAAAAGGAAATTGAAGAAGAAAAATCTTCTCATATTGTAAATATCGATGGTATTACTTCTACTAAGAATTTACAAATGTCATATCAAGATAGAGAAGAGTCAATAGAAAACTTAATGGATTATAGTGAAGGTGATTATGATAATGCGCCAAGCATATCAGAAACATCCTCATACTATGATGAATATCCAGACGATATTTATTAATAAAAAGAACCAGAAAATGCTTATGCAAATTCTGGTTCTTTTTCTATAAATAATATTTTATTGAATCATATATCCAATATCTAAATATAGTATTTTGATATTTTTCTTCAAACTTCTTCAATTTTAAATAGTGCGTTAATCCATCAGATACATCATGCCATATATCTATATAAATATAATCATATTTAGATAAATCATTATTATTAAAATAATTATAAACATCATCATTAATAATATTTACCTTATATTTGTTATCAAATTGAGGTAATATTTGATTTTTAAATAATTTGATGATATCTTTATCAACTTCAACGACATCTATAGATAAAACATCACTTTTTAAACTAGTCATATATTGGAAATATCCTAAGCCTAAGCCAACAACTAATATATTTCCTTTAGCATCATTAATATCCTTTTCCATTGTATTTATTTCATTAGGAGTAATAGACATCCATAATCTATTGTTTTGATAAACACTTTGATATTTAAATGGTTTATTAAAATAGCCTATATGTGGTAATACTTCTTCATCCTTAATAAAGAAATTATCAGAAACAAATAATTCATAAGGCTTATATTCACTTATTTTTAATTGCCAATTACCTTTTCTTTTATTATTAAAACTAATATTTTTATAATATGGATTAGATAAATATTTATTTATATCCTCTTTAAATAAAATACTTGTATAGTCATATCTATATTCTAAGTATTCATCAAGTAATACCTTTAATGCGTATTTTTCATCTACTCCTGCCTTAATAACTTTATTGACCTGGTTTATTGTAATAGCATTTGGATTATCATTTAAATATTTACTTAACCTTGATAAAAGCTCGTTATTCAAAGAAATCACCTTCATATTTATTTTATCACATATAATAAATACCAAGTCAAAGACTTGGTATCAATATTTATATTTCTTTTTTGTTTTTATACCACTTACTTCATAATTATCTTCTCTCATCATTTCAATATCCGCTTTTGGTATATATCTGATTTTATTATTTAAGTAAGTTTTTGTATTATTTTTTATTTTATCTTTAGATATATCTTTATTCTTTTCATCCATTATATTTTAATTCTTCTTTTGCTTATATTGATTTAATATATTTTCAGATGCATGAGCTACAGGTAATGTGAAGAATACACCCATAGCATCAGTGTTACTTCCTGCCTTATCATATAAGCTACTTAGAATATTTTCAACAATATCTTCATTTACAAGAATTAATATTATTTCTTTTTCTGGTTTAACACCAATTCCATATAGTTTCATTGCATCTCCAGTTACACTAGAGTTACCAGGAATAATTGTTGCGCCTCTTGCACCATTATCTTTAGCAACTGATATAACTATATCACTATAGCCTTCATTTACTATAGCAACAATATTATATAATTTAATATCCATTATTACTTACCTCCATTAGATAGCATCATATAATTAGATACACCAATTACTGATGATAAAGGAATTGTATATATCATAGAAACATTGTTTCTAAATGTATTGAACTTATCTTCTATCTTTAAAATAGCATCCTTAACAAATTCCTCTTTTATTACACAAAACATTAATTCCTTTGAGGTACCATTACCTAAAGAACCCTTTGCGTAGGTTGAGATATATGCTGTAACATCAAAACGTTCAAGCATATCTCCAATAATTTCTTTTTTACCCTTTGGTAAAGTTATAACCATTAAAAATAATTTAGATAGATTTTTATTTTTCATATTATTCACCAAAAGAGATAATTATCTTATCGTCTTCCTTTAAAACATTTTTAATTGCTTTATTCATCTTATATCTATTACTGAAAACACTGAATACACCTAGTATTTCAATTGATAATAGAGGACTTAAGGCAACAAGTGAAACAATACCAAATCCATATGCAAGAATTGAATCAGGTCCATTTAAGCCTGCGCATAAGCCTAATGCCATTGGTAAAATAAAGCTTGATGTTAAAGGTCCTGATGCAACTCCACCTGCATCAAATGCGATAGCCGTATAGATTTTTGGAACAAAGAAAGCTAGGATAAAGCATGTTATATATCCTGGAATAATAATATATAGGATAGAATATTTAAAAATGATTCTAGTAAATGCTAATACAATTGCACTACCAACACCAATTGCTAAAGCAATTAGCATATTTCTTCTTTTAATTAAACCATTTGTAATATCTTCTACTTGGATAACTAATATCTTAATCGCAGGTTCTGCAAGTACTGTTAAAGCACCAATAATAAATGCAATTAATAATATTAATGAATTATCTGCATCTGCAAGTAAAGTACCAATCTTATAACCAATTCCCATATATGTTGCATCAACTGCTGCAAGGAATATTACTAAACCAATATATGCAAATAATAATCCTCTTACTAAATATAATAATTGTTTTTTAGTTGAATGTAAGAATATGAAATTAACTACTAAGAATGAAATCAATATCAAACCAATTGATAATCCTACATCCTTTAATTTTTCTAAAATGTAATGCATATAATTCATAAAGAAATTATCTGATAATGAATAATCTGCAAGCTCATATGTCATATTACCACTAGACATAAGTGATAATAAAAGCATTATGATAACTGGTCCAATTGATGAGAATGCTATAAATCCAAATGATGCATCCTTTTCACTCTTTTGAGCTAGAATTGATGCAACGCCGGCACCTAAAGCCATCAAAAATGGTACTGTCATAGGTCCTGTTGTAACTCCACCTGAATCAAATGCTAAAGCAACCATTTGTTCTTTTCCTTGATATGCTATCATTGCAACAAGGGCAAATGAAATCATATAAAGTAAGCTTAATATTCTTATTAAATTTACTTTCTTTATTATTTTTAATATCGCTAGTAACATAAAGAAACCAACTGATACTGAAATAGATATAACTAAAAGAGGCTTTTCAAAAACTGATTTAGTTTGCTGAGCTAAAACTGATAGATCAGGTTCAGCAATTGTAATTAAAAATCCAAATACAAATACAGCTAAGAATAAAACCCATATTTTACCTTGCTTAGTAAGACCTCTACCTATTTTTTTACCAATAGGGGTCATCGCATTATCTGCACCATAATTAAATAGTGCAATACCTACTATTAATAAAATAGTAGCTAAAGAGAATGAAAGTATCTCGTATCCAGATAAATCAATTACTTTTAATAATAGTAATAATAAAATTAAAAAATAGATTGGAAGCACTGAAAATGAAGACTTCTTAATCTCTATTAATATTTCCTTAAACATTTTTACCACCTAATACTACAAATTGAAAACATAAAATATTTTTCAATTATTCTTCTGTTGCAGTCTTTTTGAAATCATCTATAACTTCTTTAAATACTTCAACAATATTTGGATCAAAATGTGATCCTGCATCATTAATAATAATATCAATTGCCTTATCTACTGGCATAGGATCCTTATAAACTCTTTTAGCAACTAATGCATCAAATACATCAGCAATTGCCATTATTCTTCCTGGAAATGGAATTTCTTCTTCCTTAATTCCATAAGGATATCCCTTACCATTCCATTTCTCATGGTGAGAGATTGCAACATCATATGCAACATTTAAGAATTCTTTATCTCCTAAATCATTTAATATGTTAGTAATGATTTCTCCACCCTTAACAGTATGAATTTTCATTTTATCAAATTCTTCATCAGTTAGTTTTCCAGGCTTACATAAAATCAAATCACTTACTGCAATTTTACCAATATCATGTAATGGAGCTGCGTGAATGATATATTCACACATTTGAGGAGTAAGATAGTCCTTATATTGATCCTTTTCTTTCATTTTTTCTACTAAGATAGTCACATATTTTTTAGTTCTTTTAATATGCTCTCCTGTCTCAATATCTCTTGATTCAATAATATCTGCTAAGTGTTCAATTACACCATTTTGCATATTAGATTTTGCAATAATCTCTTCTTGAATCTTATTACTTAATTTAATTTGCTCATCAATCATTTCACTATTTCTTTTTGAAATTGTTAAAGCAATAACATCAACAACTGAAATAGCTAATGTTCTTGGCAAAATATAATGTGAAAAAACAGCTATTGCTCTATTAAAAGTTAAAACATTTAATCTATTTCTAATATCACTTGCTTCTTCACTAGTTAATGGTTTTAATAAATTAGCATCATATTGACCAAAAATATATGAACCATATGTTGCAATAATAACTAACAATATAGATGCAATAAAAGTAACAATTGATAATAATTTATTATTTTTATACTGTGCAACCATCAATGGTGGTACTGCAAAAAGTAAGACAGAGTGATATGATAGTGAAATACATAAATCTAGGACACTAACATATGCAAATAATAAAATGATAAATTTAAAATATTTTTCTTCTAAAACATTCTTATTCTTTTTCACATAATAGATAAATAAATATATAATAACTGGTATTGCACTATAAATGGCTAATTGTAGCATTGCTGGCACAAATGTTTCTCTTTCAAGGTTAAATATGCCAATGAAATGTAAAACAATAGCAAAAAATGAAAGTATAGTTATAACAACTAAACAGTAAAGATTAAATTTATTTGCTTTCTTTTCAGCATTACTAAATAAAGAATCATTATTCACCATTTCAACCCCAATCTATACAAATTTAAATACCAAATTAATTATACTTTTATTTAGATTAATTTTCAATTAATATAAATATTTTATTAAATATAGTACAAAATTTTCTTATATAATAAAAGTTCATGTTATAATTAAATTAGATAAAACCTATAAAGGGGGTATTCGATATGGAATTTAATACATTAAAGCAAGGATTAAATAGCTGTCTTTTATGTCATGATGCATTATGTACTAAGGCATGTAAAAATGGTGTTGATCCAGCAAGAATTATTAGAGCATTAAGATTTGAAAACAACTTAGGTGCAGCTTTAAGAGCAAGTGAATGCTGTATAGATTGTAATGCACCATGTATTGATAATTGTGTTATTAAAGGCAGTGTTGAAATTAAAAATATTATTACAGATTTATTAAAGAATAAAAGTAATGAAAAATATAATAATTCTTCACTTAAAACTGACATATGTGGTATAGAATTAGAAAATCCATTCCTATTATCTTCTTCTGTTGTTTCATCTAACTATGAAATGATTAAAAGAGCATTTGAAATGGGATGGGCAGGATGTTCTTTAAAAACTATATCTATGATTGATATGGAAGAGGCTTCACCAAGATATAATGCAATTAAAGGTAATAATACCTTTACTGCTTTTAAAAACATTGAACAATTAAGCGAAAAATCAGTCGATGAAAATATGGAAATAATAACTAAGCTTAAGCATGAATTTCCTAATAAATTCATTCTAGCATCAATCATGGGTAGAGATGATAATGAATGGGCATATATAGCTAAAAGATGTATGGATGCTGGAGCTGATGCATTAGAATTAAACTTCAGTTGTCCAAATATGACTGCCGAAGAAACAGGAAGTGATATAGGTCAAGTACCAGCGCTAGTTGAAAGATATACAAAGGTAGTTACATCTTCTGTTTCTATTCCAGTTATTGCAAAATTAACACCTAATGTCAAAACAATGTCTGAGGCTGCAGAGGCTGCATTAAGAGGTGGTGCTTTAGGTATAGCAGCAATAAATACCATAAAGTCTATTACTGAAGATCGAATCTTAGAAAACATTACTAATAAAGATGATCCTAAATATATCTCAGTAGGTGGTTTAAGTGGTGCTTCGGTTAAACCAATTGCGTTAAGATTTATATCAGAATTATCACATAATGAAAAATTAGATAATATGCATATTTCAGCAATGGGTGGTATTTATAATTACAAGGATGCTTTAATGTTCTTATCACTTGGTGCAAAATCATTACAAATTACTACTGCTGTTATGGAATATGGCTATAGAATTATTGATGATCTATTAGAAGGATTATCATTATATCTATCTAAAAATAATCTTCAAATGAAAGATTTATATAAAATTAATAATAAATATGTAGTAGAAACAAAGGCTTTAAAAAGAGATTTTATTATCTATCCTAAAATCAATCGAAGTACTTGTGTTTCATGTGGTAGATGTTATATATCTTGTAGAGATGGTGGACATCAGGCTTTAGAATTTATAGATAGAAAACCAAAATTAAATCCTAATAAATGTGTAGGATGTCACTTATGTGTATTAGTATGTCCTACATCATCAATTACACCTAGTGATAAAAAAGTAAGTAAATAAAGATTAAAAATACCCTAGACCAATCTAGGGTATTCCATTACTTTTCTTTGAAAAAATCTCTTTTTTTAAAACCAAATGTTAAAAATCTAGTGAACGCTCTTCTATTTGTTAACCATATAATTTGTTTATCATTCTTATTATTTTTAATCATTTTAGGAACAACATAATCTACAATTGTTTCAGGATAATCTCCTAAAATATTGTAGATTTTTTTAGTTTTTTCAGGTAATTCAATTTTAGTTTTATCACCATTTGCATGAGTAATAAAATCTGTAATCATAATACCAGGAGCAAGTCTACAAACATTAACCTTACCACCTGATAATTCATTAGATTCCTTCGCAAGTGAGCGAGTAAAATAAGTTACCGCTCTTTTTGAGGTACCATACATAGTTAATCCCATCATCATTGCATCATTTGAGCCGTATCCTTCAACATTATATATTTTTCCATATCCTTGTTCTAGCATATGCTTAAATGCAACCTGAGAACCATAAATTGTACCAAGTAGATCAACTGATATAATAAATTCTACTTCTTTTTCAGTAATCTCATACACTGGCTTATCTGGTGAATTAACACCTGCGTTATTAATCCAAATTTCAACTCCACCAAATTCTTCTTTAGCTTTAAAATATAATTTTTCTAAATCGTCCTTTTTAGTAACATTACATAAAACACTAATTGCTTTAGTATTATTACCATTAATATTATTTAATTCTAATAATGCTTTTTCTAAATTAGATTCATTAATATCTGATATAACTACGTTATATCCTAATTCTTTAAATTTTTTAGCTTGGCAAAATCCAAAGCCTCTTGCAGAACCTGTAATAACAACACATGACATATTATCATCCCCCTACATTCACACTTATATTTTTTATAAACACCTTATTTACATAGAAAAACAGATTTTGTTTCACTCAAAATATGTCCTTTGTGGCATCTCATTACTTCCATATTTCTCTCCAGTAAGTATTTAATTTATATTTGTTAATTATACGTTATTATTTTAGCACATTTTATAAATAGAAAAAAGTAATCACCATTAAAAATTCACAGTGATTACTTCTTATTTTAATCTTCTAATTTAATTTTACCTTTTTTAATAAGCTTAAGCATTATATCTACAATCTTTGGATCAAATTGCTTACCCTTATTATCAACTAATTCTTGTAAAATATATTCTTTAGAAAGCTTCTTTCTATAAACACGGCTCGAATTCATTGCATCAAATGAATCTGCAACACAAATCATTCTTGCAAAAAAATGTTAAAAAAGCTACTCAAAAAATTATGAGTAGCCTTAAATATTATTTTTTATGAGGTTTTGGATCTGGAGTTCCATACTTTCTTACAAGCTCTTCTAACTCCTTAATTTCATCATCGTCATCATCTTCATAAATAATCTTAGTTTTAGGTTTTGATGTTTTCTTTTGTTCAGCAAGTTCTAAAACCGCAATGACCTCACAATGGATAGTTCTTGGGAACATATCAACACCTTCAATAGACTTAATTTGGTATCCATTTTCACTGAATTGATATAAGTCTCTTTTTAAAGTTTCAGGTCCACAAGATATGTATATTACCTTTCTTGCGCCAAGATACTTTATTGCATTAATGAAGGCCTTTGTTGAGCCTTCTCTTGGTGGGTCCATAATTACAACATCTACATGTTTTCTATCTTTTGCAAGGTGAGTCATGTAATTTGTTGCATCATCTGCAATAAATGTAATATTTTCAATATTATTTATCTTTTTATTAATATTTGCATCCATTATTGCATTTTTATTTAATTCAACACCATAAACATGCTTTGCATATTTTGATGCATAAATTGATATTGTACCAACACCACAATATGCATCAATTACAAGGTCATTTTTAGTGATTCCTGAGTTTTCTAAGGCTTTCTTATATAATATTTCCATTCCCTTTGTATTTACTTGGAAGAATGATTTAGGTGAAATTTTAAATTTATATTCACCTACATTTTCATAAATAAATCCTGGGCCATATAAGATTCTTTCTTTATCACCTAATACAATTGATGTATCTCTTTGGTTAATATTTTGAACAATTGTTGTAATACCTAAATTTGCTTTTTTAATATCAGTAATTACATTATTTCTTCCAGGGAAATTTTCACCATTTGTAACAAATGTAATCATTAATTCATTCGAATTAAATCCATATCTAATATAGACATGTCTTAATACACCTGTTCTTGTTTTTTCATCATAAATTTGGATTTTATGCTTTGTTAAAATCTTATTTAATTGTAATATTACCTCATTAGTTTTCTTAGCTTGTAATATATTATTGTTTGCAGCAACAATATTATGCGAATATTCTTCATAAAGACCACATGTAATCTTCTTTTGCTTAGATAGCTTATAAGTCATGATAGACTTATTTCTATAATTCATATAATCTTCCATTGGAGTAAGATTAATTCCACCTTTTATTTTAAAAGGCTTAAATAATTCATTTAAATAATCTCTTTTAAGCTTTTGCTCATATTCATAAGTTACATGCTGAAAATTACATCCACCACATTCTTCCATATGGTATGGAATTCTATATGGACTAGGTTTTATAACCTCTTTTAATTCAGGATATTTTTTAGTTGTATCAACTGTTATATCCTCTCCATCAATTACATTATGAATTAAATAAGTTTTTTTATTAATTTCTACTTTTGTATCAGGGATATAAGATACCCTAATATCCTTAAAAATTGGATCTTTCATAAAGACCTCCTGATTATAAAATCTTTAGTGTCCACTCTTCTGCGTTTATTTCTCTTGTAATTAAATCAGAATAGAAATCAGGCTCATGTGAAACTAAAATAACTGTTCCTTTAAAGTTCTTAATAGCATCATGTAATGATTCTTTAGCATATACATCTAAGTGGTTTGTAGGTTCATCTAGAATTAGTGTATTACACTTTTGAAGCATTATTTTACATAATCTAACCTTTGCAGCTTCACCACCTGATAAAACTACCATTTTAGATTCTATTTTTTCTTTTGTAAGTCCACAAGATGCAAGTGCAGCTCTAACTTCTGCGTTAGTCATAGAAGGATACATATTCCAAACCTCTTCTAATGCAGTATTTTTAGATGAAGCTTCTTCTTCCTGTTGGAAATATCCATAGTGGATATTGTAATCTAAATCAACCTTACCACTAATTGGCTTTAATAAGCCTAGCATTGTCTTTAAAAGAGTTGATTTACCTATACCATTCGCACCACGAATAGCAACTCTTTCTCCTCTTTCAATAACTAAGTTAATTGGCTTACATAAAGCTTCATTATAGCCAACAACTAAATTGTCGCATGAAACAACGAATTTACCTGATGCGCCACATTCCTGGAATTTAAATGTAGGCTTAATAACTTCCTTTGCCTTATCAATAATTTCCATTTTATCAAGTCTTCTTTGTCTTGATTTAGCTAAGTCTGTTGTTGCAACTCTTGCCTTATTTTTATTAATGAATTCCTTCATTGCTTTAATTTCTTTTTGTTGACGTTCATATGCAACATTTTGATTTCTCTTTTCAATTTCATACATTCTCATGTAATCATCATAATTACCTGTATATCTTGTAAAAGATGCATCTTCCATATGATAAATAACATTAACAACTGAATTTAAGAAAGGAACATCATGTGATACAAGTAAGAATGCATTTTCATAATTAATTAAGAAATTCTTTAACCATTCAATTTGTTCTACATCCAAGAAGTTAGTAGGTTCATCTAGGATTAAAATAGTTGGTTGCTGTAAGATTAATTTAGTTAATAAAACCTTACTTCTTTGTCCTCCTGATAACATAGTAACATCCTTATCAAGACCAACCTCACCTAAACCTAAACCATTTGCTGTATCTTCAATTCTTGTATCTAAATCATAGAATCCAGATGCTTCTAATGTAGATTGAATTTCACCTGTTTGTTCCATTAAATCATTCATCTCTTCATCAGATGCAGTAGCCATTTTTTCATACATTTCGTTCATTTGTCTTTCAAGCTCGAAATCATGCTCGAATGCTTCTCTTAAAACTTCTCTTATAGTTTTACCTTTAGATAAAGTAGTATACTGATCTAAATAGCCTGTAGTAATATTCTTTTGCCATTCAATCTTTCCATCATCTGGTGTTAATTCACCAGTAATCATTTTAATGAATGTAGATTTACCTTCACCATTTAAACCTATTAAACCAATATGCTCACCCTTATTCATAACAAATGAAGCATCTTCTAATATATCTCTATTTCCAAACGAAAATGAGACATGTTCGCATTTTAAAACACTCATAATTCACCTATATTAATTAATATTTTTATAATGAAACATTTCCCATTTGGAAAATGATACCTGCTAAAGCACCAATCGCAATGTATAATACTGGATGCTTTTTAAATTTAAATACTAAAATTGTCATAACTGCCCCAAAAGCCAAGCACTTATAATCAATTAATATTTCAAAATAGCTTGCTAATGCATTAAAGAAATTTAATCCCTCAATATCCTTTACCTGATTAAATACCTGTATAATTCTTAAATTATTAAATACACCATTACAAATAGTCTTAGATGTACCTTCTAATGCGTTAGTAAATATAGCTTCTTCTAATACTGAATAACCAGCTTTTATAATTAAGCCAATTGATGCAGCACGAAGTCCATAGAATATCCATTTAACATACTTATTGTTATTAAACTTTTCTAAGAATAATGAAATAATGATAATAACAATAATTGATGGAGTAACAAGACCTAATGTAGAAATCATTGAACCAAAGAATGATAATATGTATTTTAAAACTATATTCATATTATCAAATGTTTCAAGGTCAATACAAACATTATATCCAACATATGTAGACATATTAATTCCCATTGCACCTGGAGTTGATTCTGAAACTGCAAGCATTGTTGAAAGCTCAGTTTGAGTAAACCAACCAGTTGATACACCAAGCTCTTGTAGGAATGGGAATGTTGCAAGTCCACCACCGAATGCACAGAAGCCAATTCTAAAGAAATTAAAATAAATATCAAAGAATACTGGAGATGATGTAGTTATTAAAACAAATGTACATGCAAACATTATTAACCATAAGAATGATGTTGCAAACATACCTTCTCTATATTTCTTATTTTTAACAAATATAAATGAAATATATCCTAATACACCAACTAATGCACCAACAACAAAACCAGATATAAAAGAAAGAATATTTTTCTTTTTTTCTTCTTTTGAAGAAAAAATTACTGTATCATCCTTAACTAAATTAGTAGTTTTAGTTTCTTCTTGATAGTCCTTAACTATATCTTCTTCAATTTTATTATTTTCATAATATTCTTTTTCTTCAGGATTAATAGTCTTTCCATCATCAATAGGTTTTATATTTTCTACTTTCTTCTTTTCATTTTTTTCCTTTAAAAATGAAACTAAAATTCCATAAAAAGCAGCTAAAATAACATATACATATAAAGGAATTATATTAAAAATAATTGACATTAAAGCTACAAATGTTGCAATTAAAACGCCCCATTTATCAACAATTGATTTCTTAGATAATTTAATTATCGCAGATAAAATTAATACAACAACTACGACATTAACACCAGCAATTGCATTTTTTACAAAAGGATTTTCACTAAAATTTGTTAAAAGTGAAGCAATAATAAAAATTATTATAAAAGCTGGGAACACGAAACCTAATGTAGCAACAATACCACCTAGCATTCCTGCAATCTTATAGCCAATAAAAGTAGAAACATTTACTGCGATTGCACCAGGTGTACACTGTCCTACTGCATAATAATTTGCTAGCTCTTCTTCAGTTGCCCAACCTCTTTTATCACATAATTCTCTTGTTAATAATGGTAATAAAGCATAGCCACCACCAAAATTAACTACACCAAGCTTAAAAAATAAAGCAAAAAGCATTATTATCTTTTTAACATATGAAACTCTTTGTAAGTCATATTTAGGATTTTTTATATTGATATTATTTTCCATATAAAGACCTCCATCTAGTTCATTTTTAAAAAAAACACCCTATTTAATATATCATAAAATGCCCAATTAATAAAGGTTAAATAATATTATAACGCTTACTATATATTCTATTTTAAATATATTATTCAATAAAACTATAATATATACATATATTATTTGACTAGTTTTTTATTTATGTGATATAATAACAATATCTATTGGCTTTGTACGAATAACAACCAATAAATGGAGGTACAAAATTATGAAAGGTTTTGAAAAATATTCTAAAGGTTATTTCCTTCCACCCGTTTCATGTAATGATTGGGTAAAAAAGGATTATATTGATCATGCACCTATTTGGTGTAGTGTTGATTTAAGAGATGGCAATCAGGCATTAGTAAAGCCAATGTCATTAGATCAAAAGGTAGAATTTTTTAAACTGTTAGTTAAAATTGGTTTCAAGCAAATTGAAGTTGGCTTCCCTGCTGCTTCTGAAACTGAATATGAATTCTTAAGAACATTAATTGATGGTGATATGATTCCAGATGATGTTACAATTCAAGTTTTAACACAGGCAAGACCTCATATCATTAAGAAAACATTTAAGGCTCTTGAAGGTTGCAAGCAAGCAATTGTACATTTATACAATTCTACTTCAGTTGCTCAAAGAGAACAGGTATTTAAAAAATCTAAGGAAGAAATTAAGGAATTAGCTGTTGAAGGAGCTAAAATGCTAGTTGAGCTTGCTGCTGAAACAAATGGTAATTTCTTATATGAATATTCACCTGAATCATTTACAGGTACTGAAGTTGATTATGCTTTAGAAGTATGTAATGCAGTAATTGATGTATTTAAACCAACAAAGGATAAAAAGGTTATAATCAATCTTCCTGCTACTGTTGAAATGTCTTTACCTCATGTATATGCTCAACAAATTGAATTCTTCTCTAAGAATTTACATGAAAGAGAAAATGTATTAATCTCACTTCACCCACATAATGACCGCGGAACTGGTGTTGCAGATGCTGAACTAGGTCTTCTTGCTGGTGGAGATAGAATTGAAGGTACATTATTTGGTAATGGTGAAAGAACTGGTAATGTAGATATTATTACTCTTGCATTAAATATGTATACTCATGGTGTTGATCCGATCCTAGATTTCCATGATATGCCTGCAATTGTTAAATTATATGAATCAGTTACTGAAATGAAGGTTTATGAAAGACAACCATATTCTGGAAAGTTCGTATTTGCTGCTTTCTCTGGTTCACACCAAGATGCTATTTCTAAGGGTATGAAGTATCGTAAAGCAAATAAGATTAATGAATGGAATGTTCCATATCTTCCACTTGATCCATCTGATATTTCAAGAGAATATAGTGCTGATGTAATTAGAATTAATTCTCAATCAGGTAAAGGTGGTATTTGCTATATACTAGAAACTAACTTTGGTCTTGAAATCCCTACAAAGATGAGAGAAACTGTTGGTTATTTAGTAAAAGATGTATCTGATAAGAATCACACTGAATTAACACCTAACGATGTAAATTCTATATTCTTAGATAACTTCGTTAACCTAAAAGCTCCACTTGCATTAAATGAATATCATTTCATTCGTGAAGATAAGACATTTAAAGTAATGCTTTCAACATTAATGAATGGTAAGCAAGATAATACATTAGCTGAAGGTAATGGTAGATTAGATGCTGTATCTAACGCAATAAAAGCATGCTATAACCTAGATTATGTACTAACTAATTATTCAGAGCATTCATTAGAATCAACTTCTAAGAGTGAAGCTGCAGCTTATGTTTCAGTTAAATTTGGAGATAAGGAATATTGGGGTACTGGTATTCAAGATGATATTATTGCAGCATCTATTCTTGCATTAATTTCTGCAATTAATAATTATTTCAATCATAAAAATGACTAACCTTATGGTTAGTTATTTTTTTTTATAAAAAATAGCACATATCAGCCGATATGTGCTTCTTCTTTTTCATCTTTAGTTGTTATAACACTTTCAATAAATAATTTTTCCATGTTTTTATAGGCACCAAATACGACTACAATATCATTTTCTAAAATTACTGTATCCTTATCAACCTTAATTGAAGTATCGCCACGTTTAATTGTTAATACATTTAAATCATAAACATTTTTAATACCAGATTTAATAAGTGGTGTATTTACTAATTCATTTGGTACAATATTAACCTCAATTTCAGTAATTGCATCATCACCATAATTATCAATTACAGTAATTGAATTCTTAATTGATAGGTCATCTTCTTCACTTACATTCTTTGTAACATCAAAGAAATCTTCAATTAATTTTTTAGGTCCAAAAACTAATATAACATCCTTCTTTTGAATAACAGTATCTTTAGTAATAATTATTGTTCTTTTATTTCTTTGTAGCATCATTATATTTAAATGATATCTTGCTTTTAGGTTTGATTGAGCTAATGTTTTACCTACTAATTCTTCAGGAACAATATTAATTGTTACTTCTTCAATTGCATCAGAACCATATGCATCTAATTGTGTAATAACATTATTAGTTGAATTAACATGGAAGAATGTGTTTGCAACCCATTCAACAAACTTTTCAAATAATTTTGTTGTTATAGGTAATTTAAATAATATTAAAATTAAAAAGAATGCTGCGAATGAAACTCCAATCCACTTTGCATGCTCTAAGTAATTAGCATCTGTATTTTGTAATTTAGTAAATAGGTTAATTATTAATGAGATAATTACAACTGAGAATAATGTACCAGTAATCATTGCTGCAGAAGCAATTCTTCTTCTTATTCTTGAAGATGTAATTATTTCGGACTCACTTGTAGTAAATCCGGCTGTTGTGATCATAGAAATAACTTGAAACTTAGCTTTTTCTTTTGTTAATCCAGTCATTCTAAATAATATTGTATATAATTCCATTGCTATCAAATATATTAAGAATACACCTAATATTAAAATTATTGCAGAAACTAATTCCATAATTAATTATTCCTCCATACAAATTAATTATATAAATTTTTTAATAAAATTAAAAGTAAATACATAAAAAAGCTTATAAAAAAGTGAAATCCTCGTTCCTATTGGGGGACAGAAACGAGGACTTCATTAAGAGATTGTTTGTTTTAAATTAGGTAGAATAATGTATTTTAGTACTTATGAAATTTGGGGGAATACATAATCTAAATATTTACATTACCTATCTAATTCATCAATTATTATATCACAAAAATGTAGACAAATGTAGGACAAATTTACGCTTTTTTAAATTATTTTTTGTACTTTAATCCAGCTTTGAATGCTTCTCCTGCAATTTCACCACTTAATAGTAGATAATTATGGTTGATTGGGTCAAAAGATATCGCATTTAACTTCTTTGGATCAACATTTCCATCTGTTAAAATTTTTTCATCTGCTTGTATTGCAACTATATCACCAATGACATGGTAATCCTCATCAATACTTCTTACCTTACATTCTAATGTTAATGGATATTCCTTAAATAAAGGTGCATTTACATTAGGAGCTTTCATTGGTGTAAGTCCTGCATTCTTTATTTTATTAGGTTCTTTTTCAAAAGATACTAAGCCAACATAATCTGATGCTTCTAATGTATCTTTAGTTGCGAAAGCTAAAGTGAATGCTTTATTTAATTCTAAATTATCTGTTGTTTTATGATGGCCTAAGTTTAATATTACTGTATTATAATCATAAATCGTTGCCCAAGCAGCATTCATTGCGTTAGCGTTCATATTTTCATCATATGTTCCAATTATTGTTACAGGTAATGGATAAAACCATGTGTTCTTTTTAAATTCTTTCATTTTATTTACTCCTTATTTGAAAATACTGGGAATTTAGAATATTCCTTATAATCATTATCTTTAATATTATCTAATTTTTTCATATCATCATCTGATATTGTAAAATCTAGATTTAAATTATCTTTTATATGTTCATTGCTTGTAGCCTTAGGTAGTGGAATTAATCCGTGCTGCATTAGATATTTTATACAAATATTTGTAGGCTTAACACCATACCAATCTGCCATTTTAATTATTTCTTTATTATTTAAAATTGGCCCATGTCCAAATGGAGAATATGCTTCAACAATAATTCCATTCTTCTTGCAATAATTAATTAAATCAAAAGGCATATTACCAATATGAGCTAATATTTGATTAACCATTGGTTTAACATTACAATTATTTAAGATATTTTCTAAATCATCAATCATGAAATTAGAAACTCCTATTGCTCTAACGCGTCCATATAGGTATTCTTCTTCAAGCATACCCCATATTTCAAGATTTTCTTTAAAATATCTCTTATTCTTATCCTTCCATTCACCCCAAGGTTGTGGAGAATGTATAAGCATTAGGTCTATTGCACCAATATCTAGCTTTTTATAAGAATCCTGGAAACATTTTTTAGCATCTTTAATATTTTTTACATTACCATCTAATTTTGTTGTAACAAAAATATAATTTCTAGGGTATCCAGAATCTCTTATTGCTGCACCAACACCTTTTTCATTTCCATAGGCTTCTGCAGTATCTATTAAATTATATCCTAAATCTATTGCATTTTTAACAATATCTTTGACTTCTTTGTCATCAATCATCCATGTTCCAAAGCCAATCTCAGGTATAATAACTCCATTATTTAATTTGAATTCCAAAATCGTTCACCTCTATTTATTATTATAATATTATTTAATTTATTAAAAAAGATGTTATTATTAATATAGTCAAAAAATATTGACATAATTTTGTATTTACACTATAATAATAGATGTAAGTTTACAATTGTTAATTAAATAAGGAGGTCAAATTTATGGAAACAAAAACATTACACTCTTCTAAAGAATATATTATAGAAGCATTCTTTATTATTCTAAAAACCAAATCAGTTGATAAAATTACAATTCTTGAGGTTTGCGCAAAGGCTGGTGTTTCAAGAGTAACTTTTTATAAATATTTTAAAACAAAAACTGATATTATTAATGGATATTTTAAAGCTAATGAAGAATTCTTTAAAGCTCAGTTTAATGAATTAGATTTAAATGATGTTAACATTTTTAGAACAGTTACTACAAGAACATTAGAAAATTTAAGATCTAATAAAGAAAAGATGCAAGCTTTAATAAATAATCATATGGAACAATTATATCTTGATATTATAACTACTACTTTCTTAGATTCTATTGAAGATAAATCTAATCAAGAATATAAGATTATGGCACATATCTATGCAGGTGCATTATATAGTCTTGCAATAATGTGGATTAAAGACGATTGTAAAGATTCAATCGACGATATTATTAAAGCATTATGTAATTCTTTAAAGGCTGCACCAAATTTCAGCTTATAGAATCAAAAGGCTAAAATCAAAAGATTTTAGTCTTTTTTTATCCTAAAGCAATATCTAGTGACATCATAACAACAAATCCTATTGCTAAGCCTATTGTACCTAAGTTTGAATGTTCTCCTTCATTATATTCAGGTATTAATTCTTCTGATACAACATAAATCATAGCACCTGCGGCAAAAGATAATGTATAAGGAAGAATGAATTGAGTGAATGATGTTAAAAGAATTGCAAGTAATGATGCAACAGGTTCTACTGCTCCTGATAATGTTCCTAAAGCGAACGCTTTTAATTTTGATACGCCAGTTTCCTTTAAAGGCATTGAAATAATAGCACCCTCAGGGAAATTTTGAATTGCAATACCAATTGCTAAAGTTAGTGCTGCACCTTCTGAAATAGTACCTGAGATTACACCAGCAAGTAATACACCTACTGCTAAGCCTTCTGGAATATTATGAATAGTTACCGCAAGTAGCATTTTTGAAGTTTTACTTAATTTTGCTTTATTAGGTCCTTCTTCTGTAGCATCTAAATGTGTATGTGGAGTTACTACATCTAAGAATAATAAGAATAAGATTCCAACAATAAATCCAATTGATGGTGCTAGCCACTTTAAGTAGTCGTTATCACCAAATGAATTAATAGCTGGTTCTAAAAGACTCCATATTGATGCAGCAATCATAACTCCTGATGCAAATCCCAATAAAACTTTTAATAATTTAGTATTTAATTCTTTTTTTAATAAAAATACCATTGCTGAACCTAGCATAGTTCCTAAAAATGGAATTACTAAAGCCAATACTAATTTCCAAGATAATATAAATTCAAAAAACATATTATCACTCCTTTCATCATTTATTAATTGAATAGTTTATCAATTATTGAATTATTGCTTATTTTAAAGGATGAGTTTAACTCATCCTACATTAATTTTTTTATGCTTTAATTGCACTAATAAAGCTGTCGAAATCTCCTTCAATTTCATCAGCACCACCAGATGAAATAATAGAACCTAAAACATTTAAGCCTTGGCTTGATGCTTCACTTAACCAATTGTTCATCCATTCTCCGCCGCCCCAGCCGTATGCACCGAAGAATGCATATTTCTTATCTTGACCCTTAGACACTAATTCATCATAGAAAGGTCTAAATTCTGTATCTTCTAATTCTTCAGCTCCCATCGCAGGACAACCTAGAATTAAAGTATCATACTTTAAAGCCTCATCAACAGTTACATCAGATACCTTTTTTGCTTCAACACCTAATGTATTAGAAATTTTTTCTGCAATTGCTTCAGTATTACCTGTAGCTGACCAATAAATAACTACTGCGTTCATCATAATCCTCCTCTATACCCTCATAAAATTCTCAATTGAGTAGCCTCTATTTAGAAGCCTAATAACGCAATCACGGCATTTTGTATAACGATTAAAAATCTCAAGCTTAAGTTCTAAATTAGAATACACCTTCCAATATCCTGTATGAATGCATCTCTTATCTTTATTAATGAAATGTAGTACATCAGATAAATCATATCCTAAAAATACACCAATTTCATGTGGAAACTCTTGTTTAGTTATCATTCTTATTTCCAAACAATCTAGCAATGTGTCTATATCCTTAATGTAAGGATACCCTTCTTTCTTTAAAAACATCATAGTGTCTTCATTAAATAGTGTTTTCTCCAAGAGCTTTGTTCTATAAATTAGTATTAAACACCTATCTTCTTCTTTTTTCATAATTCTAAAACATATTCTTGGACCAAACTTCTTATTTAATTCTAAAACTTCTTTTTCAATATCAAAATCTCTTATAGAAAGACTAACTAAATTGGAAGGTTTAATTCCACATAATGCTGGTGAACAATGTAATGCAAATTCACGCTCAAGATTTTTACTCATTATTACAACTCCTTAATTAGTTATAGCTAACTACTTTTTTTAAAAATAATAAGTTAGTATTAACTAACCTAATTAAATTATAATACTTTTTTCTATTATGTCAAGGTAAATAAAATAAAAAAATGGTGGAATTAATCCACCATAAATTTACTTTAACATAATGTCATCAATTGGCTTGCCAGGAGCAACCATTGGTAATACCTTTTCATCTGTTAAAACATATGCATTGATAAGTGCAGGACGTCTGTTCTTAACAGCTAATTCTACTGCATGCTTATATTCTTCTTTTGTTTTTGCTTCATAATAATCAATCTTAAATGCCTTACATAATGCTTCATAATCAAGATTGTTATCTAATGTTGTTTGAGAATATCTCTTTCCATAGAATGCAGTTTGCCATTGTCTAACCATACCTAAAACATTATTGTTTGCAATAACTTCAATAATAGGTAGGTTGTTTCTTGAAACAGTTAATAATTCATTACAATTCATACGGAATGAACCATCACCAGCAATATTAAATACAATTGCATCAGGGTTACCAATTTGTGTACCAATTGCAGCACCTAAGCCATATCCCATTGTACCAAGACCACCGGATGTAATTAAACGATGTGGCTTAGTATAAGTGAAATATTGACAAGCCCATAATTGATGTTGTCCTACTTCTGTTGCAATAAAGCAATCACCCTTAGTAACTTCATAAATAGCTTCCATGAAATATCTAGGCTTTAATTGATCAGATACTTGGTTATCCTTAAAAATATTCTTCCATGTACCAACTAAAGCTAACCATTGAGGATTCTTCTTTGGTAATAAATATTTTTTAACTCTAACTAAGAATTCCTTCATATCCATAACTAATGGATAATCATCCTTAATATTCTTATCAATTTCTGCTAAATCAATATCAACATGTACAATTTTTGCATTTTCTGCAAAATGTCTATGATTTGATAATACACGATCACTAAATCTAACACCAAATGCTAATAATAAATCACATTCAACAACACTCTTATTAGATGCAACTGTACCGTGCATACCAATTAGCCCTGTTGATAATGGGCTTGTTTGGTCAAATGCACCAATACCCATTAATGATGTAGATGTTGGGATATCCATCATTTCTGCAAATTCTGTTAATTCTTTTGCTGCATTACTTCTAATAACTCCTCCACCTGCATAAATGAATGGCTTCTTTGCGTTATTAATAAGCTCTGCTACTTCCTTAATCTTATCTTCTGAGACTTCCTTTACTGGCTTTACTTGCTTTTCAAAATCTATCTTCTTTGGAGTAAATTCAGTAACTGCTGCTGTAATATCCTTTGGAATATCGATTAATACTGGACCTGGACGACCAGATCTAGCAATTTCGAATGCTTCACGGATAGTATCAGCAAGCTTCTTTACATCTTTTACAATGTAATTATGCTTTGTAATAGGCATTGTAATGCCTGCAATATCTACTTCCTGAAATGAATCCTTACCTAAAGAACTTGTACCTACATTTCCTGTGATTGCAACCATAGGAACTGAATCCATATATGCTGTTGCAATACCAGTAACAAGATTTGTTGCACCAGGTCCTGAAGTTGCAAGGCATACACCAGTCTTACCTGTAGATCTTGCGTAACCATCTGCAGCGTGAGATGCACCCTGCTCATGGCTTGTTAATATATGAGTAATTCTATCTTGATTCTTGTATAACTCATCATAGATATTTAATATAGCTCCACCTGGGTAACCAAATATAGTATCTACACCCTGTTCAACAAGACACTCAATAAGAATCTGTGAACCATTAAGCTTCATAACTTTCACCTCTTTAATTCATTATTAATCTTCATCTGAGAAGATTGCGCCGCTAGCAGCTGATGTTACAAGCTTTCTATAACGCTTTAGATAACCAGTTACTGGCTTTAATACCATTTTAAAGTTCTTACGTCTTTCATTAATTACTTCATCTGAAACTAATAATTCAATTGTACATTTTATCATATCAATATGAATTTGGTCTCCGTCTTCAACTAAACCAATTAATCCACCTTCAGCAGCTTCTGGAGATACGTGGCCAATTGATGCACCACGTGTTGCACCTGAGAAACGACCATCTGTAATTAATGCAACATCCTTATCAAGTCCCATACCAGCAAGACGAGATGTAGGAGCAAGCATTTCTCTCATACCAGGTCCACCCTTAGGGCCTTCATAACGAATAACAACAATATCTCCCTTAGAAATCTTACCACCATCAATTGCAGCAATTGCTTCTTCTTCTGAATTAAAGCATTTAGCTGTACAAGTGTGAACTAACATATTAGGATCAACAGCACCACGCTTAACAACGCATCCATCTGGTGCTAAATTACCCTTTAATACTGCAATTCCACCTGTCTTTGAGAATGGATTATCTATTGGACGGATAATTTCAGGATTCTTATTTCTAGAAAGTTTTATATTTTCTCTAATAGTTTTTCCTGTAACAGTTGGTAAATCTAGATTTAGTGCACCAGGAATATTTGATAATTCCTTCATTACTGCAGAAATACCACCTGCTTCATTTAACTCTTCCATATAAGTATGTCCAGCTGGAGCTAAATGACATAAATTTGGTGTCTTATAAGAAATTTCATTTGCCATTTCTAAATTAATCTTAACACCTGCTTCATGAGCAATTGCTGGTAAATGAAGCATTGTATTAGTAGAGCATCCTAAAGCCATATCCATTGCTAATGCATTTCTAAATGACTTTTCATTAATGATGTCTCTAATTCTAACATTGTCTCTTACTAAATCCATAATTTTCATTCCGGATTTCTTAGCAAGACGTGTTCTATCCGCATAAACTGCAGGTATAGTACCATGACCAGGTAATGCAATACCTAATGATTCACACATACAGTTCATTGAATTTGCTGTATACATACCAGAGCATGAACCACATCCTGGACATGAATGATCTTCATATTCTCTTAATTCTTCTTCAGTGATTTGTCCAGATAAATACTTACCTACTGCTTCAAATGTTGATGATAAGCTTGTTTTCTTACCATTAACATGACCAGCAAGCATAGGTCCGCCTGAGCAAACAATTGTAGGAAGATTTAATCTACATGCGCCCATTAACATACCTGGAACAATTTTGTCACAGTTAGGGATTAAAACTAAACCATCAAATGCATGAGCCTTAGCCATACATTCAACTGAATCAGCAATAAGCTCACGAGTTACTAAAGAATATTTCATACCTTCGTGGCCCATTGCGATACCGTCACAAACACCGATTGCAGGTACAACAATTGGAGTACCACCATTCATAAGAATACCAGTTTTAACAGCTTCTGCAATTCTATCTAGCTGCTGATGACCTGGGACAATATCTGACTTAGCGCAGACAACTCCGATTAGTGGTCTTTCGATTTCTTCATCTGTAAATCCTAATGCTTTAAAAAGAGAACGGTTTGGAACCATTTCTGGTCTCTTTTTTACAATATCACTCTTCATTTATTTGTACCTCCAAAATTTAATCTTATTTAATAACTAAGCTTTCTTTAAATTACTTTAAAGCAGCAACAACTAATGCGCCCATTTCCTTAGTTCCAACCTTCTTAGATGGATCATCCTTTTCCTTATTGAAAATGTCACCAGTTCTATATCCGGCATTTAATACTTCATTAACTGCATCTTCAATAGCCTTAGCTTCCTTATCTAGACCTAATGAATATCTAAATAACATTGGTACTGATAAGATAGTTGCAAGTGGGTTAGCAAGATTCTTACCAGCAATATCTGGTGCAGAGCCATGAATAGGTTCATATAAACCTAATGTACCATCACCAAGTGATGCAGATGCTAACATACCAATTGAACCTGCAACCTGAGATGCTTCATCAGTTAAAATATCACCGAAAATGTTAGATGTAACGATTACATCAAATTGACGAGGATTTCTAACTAACTGCATTGCAGCATTATCTACATATAATTCAGATGTTTCAACATCAGTATATTCTAATTTAACTCTTTCAAATACTGATCTCCATAATCTAGAAGATTCAAGTACGTTTGCCTTATGTACGCAGCAAAGCTTCTTATTACGCTTTCTTGCAGCTTCAAAGCCCTTTCTTAAGATTCTTTCTACTTCAAATACAGAATACTTTTCTAAATCTGAAGCCCAAGTATCAGGCTTTGTAGTATCATATGCAGGTGAATTAGCCTTTTCACCAAAGTACATACCACCAGTTAATTCTCTTACAACTAAGATATCTAAGCCATCACCAATGATTTCTTCTTTTAATGGAGAAGTATGCTTTAGCTGTGGATATAATACAGCTGGTCTTAAGTTAGCATATAGCTTTAATGCACCACGGATTCCTAATAATCCCTTTTCAGGACGGTCACCATTAGTTAAATGATCCCACTTAGGACCACCAACTGCTCCTAATAAAACTGCATCAGATGCTAATGCAGCATCAATTGTATCTTGAGGAAGTGAAGTTCCATCAACATCAATTGCAATACCACCCATTCTCTTTTCGATGATATTGAATTCATATCCATAGATTTCACCAATTCTCTTCATTACCTTAACAGCTTCACCAACGATATCTGGACCGATACCATCACCAGGTAATGTAACAATATTAAAAGTCTTCTTACTCATTTTACTTAAATTCTCCTTTTTTAATTGTGTTAACTAATCCGCCATTTGCAATAATCTTTTGCATAAATGGTGGGAATGGAGCTGCCTGGAACTTATGTCCAGTTGATTCATTGATAATAACACCATTATCAAAATCTACTTCAACAATATCTCCATCCTTAATATCCTCAACTGCATCAGGACATTCCAAAATTGGAAGTCCGATATTAATTGAATTTCTATAGAAAATACGAGCAAATGTCTTTGCAATTACGCAAGAAATACCAGATGCCTTAATAGCGACAGGTGCATGTTCTCTTGATGAACCACAACCGAAATTCTTATCTGCAACCATGATATTACCTTTTTCAACTCTTTGAGCGAAAGGCTTCTTACCTGCGTTAATATCTTCTTTTGAATCTTCCATACAGTGCTTTGCAAGCTCTAATGGATCTGATGTATTTAAATATCTTGCTGGAATGATAACATCTGTATCGATGTCAGCACCATAGCAAATTACTTTTCCTTTTGCCTTTTCCATGATTAATCCTCCATATACTTGTCAGGGTTAGTAATATAACCTGTTAATGCACTTGCAGCTGCTGTAGAAGGAGATGCAAGATAAACCTCTGAATCAACATGACCCATACGACCTACGAAGTTACGGTTAGTTGTTGATACACATCTTTCGCCTGCAGCTAAGATACCCATATAACCACCTAAGCATGGTCCACATGTTGGAGTTGAAATTGCACAACCTGCTTCTACTAAATCCTGGATGATTCCTTCTGCAATTGCTTGTAAATAAATCTTTTGTGTACCAGGAATAATAATAACTCTTATATCCTTTGAAACTTTCTTACCTTTAATAATAGAATGTGCAATTCTTAAATCTTCCATACGACCATTTGTACATGAACCGATAACTACTTGGTCAATCTTTACTTCTTTTTCACCAATTTCATCAACTGTACGAGTATTTTCAGGTAGATGAGGGAATGCAACAGTTGGACGAATCTTTGATAAATCAATATCATAAACTTCATCATATTCTGCATCAGCATCTGCTTCATATACTACTGGAGTCTTCTTTGAATGATTCTTAATATAATCTAATGTTAATTCATCAACTGCAAAAATACCATTTTTAGCACCTGCTTCAATTGCCATATTTGCCATTGATAAACGAGAGTCCATAGATAAATTCTTAAGACCAGGTCCTGAGAATTCCATTGACTTATATAAGGCACCATCTACACCAATCATACCAATGATGTGTAAAATTACATCCTTACCTGAAACATCCTTATTTAACTTACCTGTTAAATTAAACTTTAATGCTGAAGGTACTTTAAACCAAGCCTTACCTGTTGCCATACCAGCAGCCATATCTGTAGAACCTACACCTGTTGAGAATGCACCTAATGCACCATATGTACAAGTATGAGAATCCGCACCGATAACGACATCACCTGCAACTACTAAGCCCTTTTCAGGTAATAATGCATGTTCGATACCCATTTGACCAACTTCAAAGAAGTTAACAACTCCCTTTTCACGAGCAAATTCTCTAATAAATTTGCATTGTTCAGCAGACTTAATATCCTTGTTTGGAACAAAGTGGTCAGGAACAATTGAAATCTTTTCCTTATCGAATACTTCTTCTTTACCAATATTGTTAAATACTTTTACTGCAACTGGTGTAGTAATATCGTTACCATGAACTAAATCAAGGTCACAAATAATTAACTGACCAGCTTTTACAGAATCTAAGCCAGCATGTGCTGCTAGAATCTTCTGTGTCATTGTCATTCCCATAGTTATTTATTCTCCTTATATAATTTATACTCAATAGCATCAGTTAAAGCCTTAAATGATGCTTCAATAATATCTCTTGATACACCAACTGTAGACCAAGTCATTTTACCATCTGTAAATTCAATAATAACTCTAGTCTTTGCAGCTGTAGCTGATTCTTTTCCATCTAAAATTCTAACCTTGTAATCTGATAGATGTACATCATTTAAGACAGGATAGAATGTACCAATAGCTTTTCTTAATGCCTTATTTAAGGCATCTACTGGACCATTACCGTTTGCTCCAGTTACCTCTTCTTTATCACCAACTGTTACATTGATAATTGCAGAAGCAGATAATTTGTCATTAATTAAAGGTCCTTCTCCAATTGTTTTAAAGTTATTTACTTTAAAATATGGACTAAAATCACCAAATGCTTTATGCACAATTAAAGCAAATGATGCATCTGCACCTTCAAACTGATATCCACCATATTCTAAATCCTTTATAGTTTTAATTATTTCAGTAAGTCTAGGATCATCCTTTGTAATATCAGGATATATTTTATTAATCTTAGCAAGGACAGTTGACTTACCTGCAACCTCACTAATTAAAAATCTTCTTTCGTTGCCAACAGCTTCAGGATTAATATGTTCAAATGATTTCGGATTTTTATAAACTCCATCCACATGCATACCAGCCTTGTGAGCAAATGAATGTGCACCAACAAAAGGCATACCACCATCAAGTGAGAAATTAGATATTTCTGCAACTTCTCTTGAAATTGATGTTAATTCCTTTATATTACCTTCTGGTAAACATTTATAACCACGCTTTAACTCTAAATTGGCTATAATTGTGGAAAGATTCGCATTACCACATCTTTCACCATATCCGAGTAAGGTACCCTGAACCTGAATACATCCAGCCTCTATAGCAAGAAGAGATAAGGCAACTGCCATACCACCATCATTATGTGCATGAATTCCAATTGGACATGAAACATTTTCCTTTACATCATTAATAATTTCTAATAATTCTGTTGGGAAAGTTCCACCATTTGTATCACACAAAATTAAGCATAAAGCTCCTGCTTTACAAGCTGTCTTTAATGTTTCTAAAGCATATTCTCTATTTGACTTATAACCATCAAAGAAATGCTCTGCGTCATAAAATACTTTCTTACCCTTTGACTTCAAAAAGGTAATGGTATCAAAAATCATATTTAAATTTTCTTCTTTGGTTGTATTAATAATCTCAGTAACATGGAAATCGCTAGATTTACCAAATATACAAACATATTCAGTATCAGCCTCAAGTAAAGCTAATAAATTAGCATCCTTACTTACATCCTGTCCTGCTCTTCTAGTACTACCAAATGCAACAAGCTTTGAATTTTTAAAATTAATGCTTTTAGCTTCTTTAAAAAATTCAAGGTCCTTTTTATTAGAACCAGGGTTACCAGCTTCAATAAATGATATACCTAATTCATCTAAAGCTTTTGCAATTTTAATTTTATCAGTAACCGAAAAGCTTATTCCTTCTGCTTGGGCACCATCTCTTAAAGTCGAATCAAATATACTGATTTCCTTCATGAAATACACCCCTTTTTTATGCAAGAAAAGTGGCAAGCCTTTTTATATGGCTTCCACTTTCTCACTATTAGTTAAATTAATAATTATAGATTAGTTATTGATTAACTTATCTGATTCATTATTCCAGCTATATAGCTTTCTAATTTCAGCACCAATCTTTTCAGCAGGATGTTCAGCTGCTTTTCTTCTTAATGCATTGAAGTGAACCTGATGAGAAGCATCTGACATATCTAATAAGAAGTCCTTAGCAAATGTACCATCTTGAATGTCAGCTAAAACCTTCTTCATTGCCTTCTTAGTATCTTCAGTAATGATCTTTGGTCCAGTGATATAATCACCATATTCAGCTGTATTAGAAATTGAATATCTCATACCAGCGAATCCTGACTGATAAATTAAGTCAACGATTAGCTTCATTTCATGAATACATTCAAAATATGCATTTCTTGGGTCATAACCAGCTTCACATAATACTTCGAAACCAGTTTGCATTAACTTGCATACACCACCACATAATACTGCTTGTTCACCGAATAAGTCAGTTTCAGTTTCTGTACGGAATGTAGTTTCAAGTAAACCAGCTCTAGCACCACCAATACCAGCACCATAAGCCTTAGCTAAATCCCAAGCCTTACCAGTTGCATCTTGATATACAGCGATTAAGCAAGGAGTACCCTTACCAGCTTGATATTCAGATCTAACTGTATGACCAGGAGCCTTAGGAGCGATCATAGCAACATCTACATCCTTTGGTGGAACAATTGTACCAAAATGAATAGCGAAACCATGTGCGAACATTAACATCATACCTGGACGTAGGTTTGGTGCAATATCCTTCTTATACATATCAGCTTGCTTTTCATCGTTGATTAAGATCATAACGATATCAGCCTTCTTAACTGCTTCTGCAGTTTCATAAACTTCTAAACCTTGCTTCTTAGCCTTTTCAGCTGACTTAGAGCCCTTGTATAAACCAACAATTACATTAGCACCAGAATCCTTAAGATTTAATGCATGTGCATGTCCTTGTGAACCATAACCGATAATAGCAATTGTCTTACCATTTAATTGATTGAAATCACAATCCTTTTGATAATAGATTTTTGCTGTTGCATTCTTTAAAACTTCTTCATATGTCATCATAATATTTTTTCATTCTCCTTAAATTTTTTATTAGTTTTCTAAATTATACTTTTTAAGTTGACCTAAACCACGGTCTAAGGCAACTGTACCTGTTCTAATGACTTCTTTGATACCAAATTCATCTAGCATCTTAATCATAGCAGTGATTTTGCCTCTGTCACCTGTTACTTCAAAAATAACTGTGCTACTAGTAACATCTATGACGTGAGCTCTAAATATATTAGCAATTTCTAATACTTCAGTTCTCTTTTTAGCTGGGCAATCAACCTTTACAAGAGCAAGCTCGCGTTGTACTGAATTATCTTCAAAGCACTCAGAAATGGCTTGTACATCCATAAGTTTTGCTAACTGATGCTTAATTTGTTCAAATTCAACATCATCGCATTCAACTACGATAGTCATTCTTGCTAGTTCTCTATCCTCAGTAGTACCTGATACAATACTTTCAATAGAGAAACCACGTCTTGAGAACAATCCAGATACTCTAGATAAAACGCCCATATGATTATTTACTAATACTGATAATGTGTGTCTTGCCACTATATAGCCCCCTTTCAAATGTATATACTCTTATAAGTTATAAAGTATAAAAATAGCTTATAATTTCTAGGCATTTTTTTAATATACGTTTGTAATTATAAATGATTTAAAATTTTATGTCAACGAAATTATGACCTGTTTTCGTATAGAATTTTTACATTTTTTATATTATTGAAATAAAATTTAGTTTCTATTTTTATACTTCTAATTTTATTCAATGAAAATCTTTTTTTCACAAATAATTAAAATATAATTCAATTCCGTGAAAACGTTTTATTTTTTTCTGTTATAAAATCACATAAATTGCACCAGGATTTTTAGTCTTTTTTTCTTCTTCTGGTATCCTAAAACCATATTTAAATGATTGATACTTAGAAGAAAAAATATCTAAATCAGACCCTAGGATATAATCTTTAATATAATTCTTATCTTTTAATTCACTAAGGTATTCTAATATAGCTGTTTTAATTCTATGCTTATTTGATGATGAACCATACCCTACTATGGCACATAGTAATTTATCTTTATCTTTTCTTGCTATTATAATACCTTGATCAAGCTCATATTTTGCAATTTCTATAGTTTCTTTATTTGAATGAATATCAATTATATACATTATTATAATCCTTTAAAAACAAAATTACCATTCTTCATTATTTCTATTTCTCTACCATCTTCTAGTAATGCACTACATTCAGTATCATAATAACCAAATACTAAATCAATATGGTTTAATGACTCATTAATATTTTCAGTATCATTACTAGTGTTTTTAAAGCCTTCACCTAACGCTATATGACATCCTGCATTCTCATCTAATAATGTTGAATAAAATATAAATGGATTAAATCCATCAACAATAGAAACCTCACCTATATATTGTAATGTTTTATCAATACCTACTATATTTTCTAATCCTTCGTTATAAACAATCCTACCATCCTTAAAAATAAGCATGTAGCTATCTATTTTACTTCCTTTATAATAAAGTGGCTTTGAGGATATAATAGTTCCATTAACATCATATTTATTAGGCGATGTAAATAATTCAAGGCAAGGTATATTTGCTTGATATGGCTTACCATCTAAATATCTATCTAAAAACTTAAAATTCTTATTCATACCAAAGGTAATATTAGTTCCTAAGGATGTTTTAAAATTTAAGTATTTAATATTAAGTGAATTTAATAAATTTTTATATTTAAATATTGGTGACTCCTTATAAGATAATTCAAATATCTTTTCCCATAACTCATCCATAGATAAGTTAAGTTTTAAAGCCCATATTTGATTTGGCACTGCAATTGTAGTATGAGGATTATATAAGAAATAATCCTGTAAAAATCTTAATCTATATGTATTAGATAAATATCTTTCAACTGCATCTGTTCTAGTAATTGGCATTGTAAATGGAGATATTATTCTTATTCTTTTAAATTTCTTTAAAATTAATGTTTTATAATTTTTAATTTTATTATTTAGATAATATTCCCAATCATGATTTATTTCTAATTCCAAATCTTCCCCGTCATTATAAGAAATATAAATATTATTTGTATATTCCTTTAATACTTCAATTAAAATTGAAATAAAAGAGATGATTGATGTTGAGGCAACAACCTCAACATAATCATCCTTTTCAATGTTAATTCCTTTTTCTATGCAGTATTTGAAATAATCCTTTATTTGATTATTTATCTTCATCAGATCTTGTACATACATTACATGCATTTTCAGGTAATGCATATTCATCAATTGCAAATCTAGCCTTAGTATAACGAATAATAGCATCAACACACTGATCTACGCCAACCTTAGAATTAATACATAAATCGTAGTTATCAGCCTTACCCCATTCTCTTTCATCTGTATAGAAATTATAATAAGCCTTTCTCTTCTTATCCATCTTTCTTACATGTGCATTAACCTTATTAGATGGAATATGATAATAAGTAATAGCTCTATAGCATCTTTCATCGAATGGTGCACAAATAAAGATATTTACTAAATCCTTTCTATCTCTTAAAACATAATCTGCACATCTACCAACGATTACGCATGATTCTGGTTCATCAGCAATTTTCTTAATTGCATCAAATTGTGCTAAGAAAACCTTTTGGCCTAAAGACATATCATATGAATACATTCCTACAGCTGAACCAAAGAATGAATCTTTCTTTTCATCATAAGCCTTGAATACAGCTTCACTTAAGCCTGATTTCTTTGCAGCTTCTGTTAATAATTCATTATCATAAAATTTAATCCCCATTTTCTCAGCAACTTTTTTTGCGATGAATCTTCCTCCAGATCCATATTCTCTACCGATTGTTATAATAAATTTCATATAGTATCACCTCTAATGATATTATATCACATTAAAATTTAAATTTTAAGAGCATTTTAGTTCCAAAATAAAAAAGACCCAGGAAACCTGAATCTTTTTCGTACAATTAAATAATAATACCATTAGTATGATCAATTTCATGCTGAATAACTTCTGCAGTAAATCCAGAGAAGCTTTTCTTCTTTAATTTGAAGTTCTTATCATAGTATTCAACCTTAATTCTTCTATAACGTTTTATAGGATGCATCTCATCTAAAGAAAGGCAGCCTTCTGCAACATTATATGGGAATTCAGCCTTAGTAATAACTGGGTTAATCATTACAATAGTCTTCTTTTCTTCTTGGTCTTCTAAAATGATTGCTCTTTTGTTATAACCAATCATATTAGCTGCAAGGCCAACGCAATCTTTTCTATTAGCCTTAAAAGTATCTTCTAAATCTGTAATAACATTCATATCCATTGCAGTCATATCCTCTGCCTTTAAGAATATATGTTCACCTTTAATTATATCTTTTACCATAGTCTTATTCCTCTACTCCTAAATTCTTTTTTATTTTACCAACAAGGTCACCCTTAGCTAAGGTATATGCTTGATTGATAATTGATGTAAAAGTTTCTGCAACTCCAGCACCATGAGCCTTAATAACTATTTTATTAACGCCTAATAATACTGCGCCACCTTGAGTATTATAATCGAATTTACTTCTTAAGTTAAGTAGCATTTTTGAAATAGATTTTTGAACCTCTAAGGATTCATTCTTAGACATTTCTAAAATTTCTTTTGCAACAACTCCTGCAGTACCCTCAATTGTCTTTAATGCGATATTTCCCATTAAGCCATCGCAAACAATTACATCTGAATCACTATATAAAATATTTTTGCCTTCAACATTGCCAATAAAATTATTAGGCATGATTTTTTTAAGTTCCTGGTGAGCTTCTTTTATAACATCATTACCTTTCTTTTCTTCAGCTCCATTTGAAAGCAATCCAACCTTAGGCGTTAAAACACCTCTAGCTTCCATATAAGCTACACCCATTTTTGCAAAATCTAATAATTGATCTACTCTACAATCAACGTTTGCACCACAATCCACAATACAAAATTCCTTCTTACCTGCAATAATTGGAGATAAGGCAGGACGAATATGTGTAACTGTTTTTAAAATGAATACTGATGAAACTAAAACCGCACCTGTAGATCCACAAGATAAAAATGCACTTATATCATCATTATCTCGACATAAATTAAGTCCCTTAACTAAGCTCGAATCCTTCTTTTCACGGAATGCTTTAGTAGGTATATCATAATTTGTAATTTCTACATTACAATCTATAACTTCCAATTGATTCTTATTGTAAGACATAGAATCTAGCTTTTCTTTAATATCATTTAATGGTGCTAAAACATAACAAAATACATCAGGATTATTATTTATTGCATCAATAACACCTGAAATTAAATCTATAGGCTTATTATCTGCGCCCATTAAATCACAAACAACCTTTATCATAAAAAACTCCTTTATATAAATAATTTAAGGGGATTTCCTCCCCTTAAAATTAGTTTTCTTTTAATTCCTTTAATTGTTGAACAATTTGATCTAATTGATCATTTAGCTTTTCAATCTTTTCTTCTGCTTCCTTGATAGCCTTATTAGAATTATTTGAATTTTCGGCAATAATTTCTTGAGATTCAATTAAAGATAAAACAGTCTTTTGCTGCTTTTCTAAATCTGCAATTTTTTCTTCCTTTTCTCTTAATTCCTTAAAATATTTTTGCTGTGCCTTTAGCTTATCCTCTGGTAGATAAAAATTTACATAACCACAATTTAAGCAAATTAGCATATCAAATTCCTTTGACTTCATTTGAGCCTTAAAGAAGTCTTGTTTACCGCAACTAACACATTTCATAATAAATTCTCCTCCAACTTAAAATATAATATTATTATAACTCAAATATATCTAAATTAATAGTATTACTAACTATTTGTTATAATTTTTCCTAAAAAATTTAATAAATCTATTATATAATTTAAGTATAAATTCACATCATTTATCTTTGATATGAATAGAAAGGATAAAATCAAAAAGATATTAAATGATTTATTTTGATTAAGTGATTATATGTTTATATTGTTATCTTATTTTAAAAATTACAAGCTTAGACTATTTTTCACAACAATAATCAAAATAATAGGTACATTAACAGAATTAGTAATACCCTTAATTTTAGCATATATTTTAAAAACAGTTATTCCAGATGTAATGAATAATCCAGATATTAATGGTAATTATAATATTACACCTGTAATACTTTATGGATCTTTAATGGTATTGAGCGCTTTAATGTTCGTATTATTTAACGTTATTGCGAATAGAATGGCTTCTAAAACCTCTACTTTAATTGTAGAATGTGAAAGAAATAAATTATATAAAAAAATAATGTCATTAAAGCTTAAGGATATTGATGATATTACAATACCATCCCTAGTATCTAGATTATCTACTGATACATATCATCTTTATAATTCATTAAACACATTACAAAGATTAGGTATAAGATCTACTTTCTTATTTATAGGTGGAATAATTGTTTGTTCATTCCTAAATATTAAGCTTACTTTAGTATTCTATGTTTTAGCTCCAATAATACTTCTTTTAATATTTATTATTTCAAAAATTGGTATTAAATTTTTTACAAAAATACAAAATAAAGGTGACTCCTTAGTTAGAGTTGTAAGAGAAAATATTAGTGGTGCAAGAGTAATTAAAGCACTATCTAAAGAGGATTATGAAAGAGGAAGATATAATAAATTAAATAAAGAGGTATTTGATTTGGAAATCAAATCCTCTTATGCCATGACATTATTAAATCCAATAATAAATTATATTCTAAATCTTGCAATGTGTAGTGTATTACTTATTGGTGCATATGAAATCAATAAAACAAATCTTGATGTTGCAACACTAATCGCATTTATTTCCTATTTCACTATAATATCTAATTCAATTGTTTCTATTTCTAGAATATTTGAACAATTATCAAAGGGATATACTTCATCAATTAGAATGAGATATGTATTAGATATAAAAATCGAAAGAGAAACTATTGAGCCCAAATATTCAGATGCTTTTATTGAATTTAAAAATGTTACATTCTCATACAATAAGAATGGAGAAAATGCAATTAATGACATTAATTTCAAAATAAATAAGGGTGAAACATTAGGTATTATTGGTTCTACAGGTAGTGGTAAATCAACAATTCTAAATTTAATTATGGGCTTTTATGACTATTATAGTGGTGAGGTTTATATATTAAATCAAGATATTAAATCACTTTCTTTAAAGGATATTGCTGAATCATCCTCATCAGTATTACAATCAGATATCTTATTCAATCAATCTATAAGAGAAAATTTAGTATTTGATAGAGATATTAGTGATGATGAAATAATTGAGGTATTAAAGGACACTGACGCTTATGAATTTATAAGTAGATTCCCTGATGGATTAAATCATATTATTGCATCTAAGGGAAATGACCTTTCTGGTGGTCAGAAGCAAAGATTATTAATAGCTCGTGCGATATTACAAAAATCTAAAATTTTAATTCTAGACGACTCTTCAAGTGCATTAGATTATAAGACTGATGCAATAATCAGAAAAAACATTAAAAAATATGATGTTACTACTATTATTGTTGCACAAAGAGTATCATCTGTAATGAATCAATCAAAGATTATAGTTATGGATGATGGTATAGAAATTGGATATGGTACACATGAAAAATTATTAGAAACATGTAAGGAATATAAATTAATATATGATGTACAGATGGGAGATGATTCAAATGGCTAAGGTCGGTGGAATGCGTAAACCATCTGGTAAAGTTGAACACGCAAAGGATAAGAAAAAAACCTTATTAAGATTATTTAAATATCTTGGAAAATATAAGGGATTAATTATATTTGCGATTCTAATAACAATTATATATAATGTCTTAAATCTACTTACTCCTATTATGCAAGGATACTTATTAGATTATATTAAAGAGCAATTAGATACTGATTCTTCTATCAATTATGATATTGTATTAGGATATATAATTAATATGATAATTATATTCACATTATCATTTGTTCTAACATATATTGGAAATTTAATTATTACTAGAGTATCTAAAAAAATAGTTACAACACTAAGACATGACTCATTTGATTCATTATCTAAAATGAGTGTATCTTATTTTGATCATAATCAAATTGGAGATATTATATCAGTAATGTCTTATGACATTGATACAGTATCTACATCATTATCTAATGATGTTGTAACCTTATTCTCTTCATTCATTCAAATAGTTGGTTCATTAATTCTAATGATATCAATATCATGGAAATTATGCTTAGTATTTGCGTTCACATTACCAATTACTATCTTATTTTCTAGAATTATGCTAAAAAGATTACACCCACTATTCCGCAAGCGTTCTATTAAATTAGGTGTTATGAACGGATATAGTGAAGAAATGATAACTGGTATTAAAACAATAAAATCTTATTCTAAAGAGAAATATACATTAGAAAAATATATGGTTGTTAATAAAGAGGCTGCAGATGCAATGTATGAAGCTGATTACCATGGATGCGTTATGGGACCATCTATGAACTTTATTAACCAGTTCACTTTGGCACTTATTTGTGTTGTTGGTGCTCTTTTATGTATTTATGAGGGATTCTCTTATGGATATATTTCAGCATTCACACAATACTCAAGAAAATTTGCAGGTCCTATAAACGAAATGGCAAATATTGCAACAGACATAGGAAGTGCACTTGCTGCAGCTGAAAGAGTCTTCTATTTAATTGATGAAAATCCTGAAGATATTAATGATAACAAGGATGCCAAAGAAATTGATACTTCTTCAGGTGAGATTAATTTTGATCATGTTAAATTTGGTTATACTGATAATATTGTATTAAAGGACTTCTCTTTAGATGTTAAAAGTGGTAAAAAGGTTGCAATAGTTGGTAAGACTGGCGCAGGTAAAACTACAATCATTAATATCTTAATGAGATTCTATGATATTAAAAATGGTACTATAAGCTTAGATGGTATTAACACAAAGGAAATAACAAGATCATCCCTTCGTCATCAATTTGCAATGGTATTACAAGACACTTGGTTATTTGAGGGCTCTGTTTTTGAAAACCTATCATATGGTAATCCTTTAGTAACACAAGATGATGTAATAGATGCTTGTAAAAAGGCACATATTCATTCATTTATTATGCAATTACCTAATGGTTATTCTACTATATTGAAGGAAAATGGTGGCAATATTTCAAAAGGTCAAAAACAGCTTTTGACTATCGCAAGAGCTATGCTATTAAAATCTAGTATATTAATTTTAGATGAAGCAACATCCAATGTTGATACTAAAACAGAAATGGATATTCAGGATGCTATGAATAAACTTATGGAAGGTAAAACCTCATTTATAATAGCACATAGATTATCAACAATTAAAAATGCTGATATCATTCTTCTTTTAGACAATGGTGATGTTATTGAAACAGGAACTCATAAGGAGCTAATGGATAAAAAAGGAAGATATTATAATCTATTTATATCTCAATATGATAGATAAGACTATGCTGGATTTTAATCCAGCATTTTTATATAAATAAAACCATTAATTTGAATAATTTAATATTTTATAGTAAAATAATATTAATATAATGATTATTAAATGTAATAGGAGGTGCTTTATATGTACAGTATTGAAGAATTAGAAAAATACGATTACTTTAAAGAACTTTTAAAGATTAATAAAATTGAATACTTATTAGATTCATTAACTGGTCTTGTACAACGTCAATATATTATTGATTTCATTGCTGAATTAATCAAGGATAAAAAAGAATTTACTATGGCAATATTAGACCTAGATTTTTTTAAGCAAATAAATGATAACTATGGTCATGATGTTGGAGATATAGTAATAAAATCAGTAGCTGAATCATTAAAAACATATCTAGGCGATTTAGGTATTGCGGGTAGATATGGTGGAGATGAATTTATTTTCTTATATTTTGGTTCTTCTGATTATGCTAATTTACATGAATTTTATAATGGATTATATCATGGTAGTATTGTTTTAAGACGAATTATTAAAACATCTACGGTATCTCCTTTTATAACTGGTACAATTGGTTCTGCTTCCTTCCCAAAGGATGCTGATAATTATACTGATTTATTTAAAATGAGTGACAAAACATTATATCGTGGTAAGCAAAAGGGTAGAAATTGCTTTATCATTTATGTAAAAGAAAAGCATCAAAATCTTGATGTTTCTAATATTAGACCAATTGATTTATTTGAATTATCAATAACATTAAAAAATATATTTGATTCAAAAGAAAGTCTTAAAACTAAAATTATGCAATCATCAGAATTTTTAATTAAAAATTTAAGAGTTACTAAGATGCTATTTATTGATTCAAAAACTGATAGAATATTTGATGTAACTGGAGATAAATTATTAGGCTTTTTAAATAAAGAAACTGATAAAAAGTTATTAAAGATTCTCGATAAGGATCAAATATTTATTACAGGTGTAAATAATGATATAACAAGGGTTGCACCATCACTTGGTGATATTACTGCTAAAAATTCTTTAAAGTCATTATTGATGATAAGAATAGATATATTTGACACATCATATGGAGCAATAATGTTTGCAGAAACTAGAGAACATAGAATTTGGGAATCACAGCATAAAGCTATTCTAGTTTCATTAGCAAGATTAATTGCAGAAACATATTATATTGAAGAAAACAAAAAGGGCTAAAAATTAGCCCTTTTTACTATCTAAAAATACTTACAAAAACTGTAACAATTAAAACTACGATTGCAAGTGTTGTTACAAGTAAAACCATTCTTGCAGATGATAAAGTTTCATTTTGTTTAGGTATATATAAATTGCTATCTTTTATCATGATGATAATAGATGCAATCATGATGATTATATATAATAAAATATCTATTGTTGCCGCAATAAAATAAACATTTCCTTCTATTGTCAATAATAAACATCCAACAACCATTGTAAGTACACAAAGTCCGGATAATAAAGTCATCAATCTCTTAGTCTTCATAGTAATCCTCTTAACACAAAACACACGGATTATTATACTAAAAAATCTATACTTTTTCCATAGTTTATTTACAAAATTAAAGAAATAATTAATAGTGATAATAATACAGATGGAATTAAAGCTAAAGTAATCTTAACACCATTCTTAAAAAAATCTAAAAAGCTATATTTTATTTCATTATCCTTTAATATTTTCATCCACATAATACCAGCAAGTGCGCCTACAGGTAAAAGTATTGCACCTAGGTTAGATGCTATTATTACTGAATAAATATTTAATAAGCTACTACCATCTAAAATATTAGAATATGCAATAGTCATTGGGATATTATTTATTACATTGCATGAAATAAATGCACTAAAGAAATAAATTACACCTTCTAAATAGCTATTACCTACTTTATCTATTGATGATGAAATATTAGTAAATAAAGGAGTTGTTGTAAGTGCCATTATTATAACAAACATTGATAAAATAAATGGTATTAAATTATAAGGTAATCTTTTATATGTTACTAATATAAAATCTTTTCTTTTTATAATACTATAAGCTATTAAGAATATAGTTAAGCTTCCTGCAAATATTAATGTTATAAGCCACATTTCAAAACCAATAATATTTGATAAAGCCATAAGAATAATTACTAAAATTAAATGTGATAATGATACATATAATAATATCTTATCCTTTATTTCAGTACCATAGAATTCAAAATCACTTATTTCTTTTTTTAATTCTTTTCTAAACATTAAATATAATACTAATACTGATGATAATCCAATTAGGATTGTAGGTATTATCATTACACATAAATAATTAAAGAAAGGAATCTCAAAGGCTTGTGATAAATATATATTTGTTGGATTACCTATTTCTAGTAATATTGAGTAGGTATTTCCTGCAATAAATTCTAATACTAAATATGGAATTGCAGAAATATTACCTCTTCTTGCAAGATATAGGATAAATGGTGTAAATGTTAATATTACAATATCATTTGATGTAAATATAGTAATAAGTGATATCAATAAATATAATGAGAAAAATAATTTGATTTGTGAACTCTTAAATCTTGTAATAAATTTAGATGCAAGAAATGAAAAGAATCCAGATTCATCAAGAGTTATTGATATCATAGATATTGATATAAATAAAACCAATATTTTAATAGGATTAATTGAACTATTTGATGTAAAAGAATCTATTAATATCTTCTTATCAAATAAAGGTAATATTATTAATAATAATGCTGCAAATAATACTGGTAGATAAAATGTAGAGAATGATTTATCACCTATTTTTAAAATAGGCTTAAAAATTATACATATAAGCATTAGTAATATTGCAATAATTGAAATAATATAAATAGCCATAAGAAAACCCCCAAAGCTGTATAAATTATAACGCTTTGGGGATTTATTTCAATACATTATTTAATATTAAGCTTTTTTTCTTGCTCTTCTAGCTTGGAATCTAGCTTTAAAGCATATTTTAATAATGCTTTATTAACAAATCTAATTAATAAGAAATATAGTGGAATTGATACAACCATAAATATTCCAAATATTAAATAGCATTGCTTTTCATTATTAAAAGTTAAAAATGCTTCTGCCTTCCAAGGCTTAAAGAACTCTTTAAAGAATGTTCCATCAGATATCATTTGTACTGATGTTGGCTTACCTCCAATGAATGATGTTGGGAATGCTAATGCCAAGAATATTACAAATAATAATACTGTAATAAATACTATTAAACGATATTTATTAAATGGTCTACACATGGATGCAGTAACTGCAAGCCCTGCAGTAACAGTTAAAACAGATATTAGAGCACCTACATTATCATTTGAAACAATTGGATTAAATCCAAAGAATTTTGGTATTGCATTTAAAGCAACAGGAAGTATTGCTGCAATAAGTATCAAAAGTCCTGATGGTAATGCTTTAGATAAAACATTTATTCTAAATTTACCTTTTATAGGCTCATGGCTCATTTCAAGTGATAGTAATAGGCCACCTAATGCAATTACTGCTGTTTCAAGTAAGTATATGTTTTCTAATGAATACCACATTTGACCTTTTTTAGTAAATATTAAGAAGAATGATAATAATGCTATCGCGATTGTTTTCATTAAGAATAATACTGATGATCTAGTTATATTATTAACAACTCTTCTTCCTTGCTTAACAACTTCCTTTAAATGAGAAAAATCATTATCTAATAAAATAACATCACTACAGCTCTTAGCTGCATCAGTTGCTTTTTCAAATGTTATTGATGCATTTGCTGTTCTTAATGCTAATATATCATTAACACCATCTCCTGTCATCGCAACCTTTCTACCACTTTTTTGTAGTACTTCTATTATTTTTTGTTTTTGCTCAGGTGATACACGACCAAATATTGTATAATTTGGTACAATTTCTTCTAATTCATCTAGCGCTACACCTTCTAAAGAAATTGCTTTATTAGTATCTTTAACACCACATAACTCACTTATTTTAGAAACAGTTTTAATATTATCTCCAGATATAATTCTTACATCTACATGATTTTCATAAAAGAATTCAATTGTTGATTTTGCAGTAGGTCTTATTACATCCTCTAAAACATATAATGCTAAAAGCTCATTATCTAAGACTAAAGAAAGAATTCTATAGCCTTTTGAAGTCATTTCATTAATGTAGTCTTCTTCTACACCCTTAGAAATATATTCTGGTGCACCTAATAATAGCTTTTCACCATTTTGATATATAAGACCTGATGATTTAATCTTAGATGAGAATGGAATAAGCTCCTTAAAATGAACATTACTATTCTTATCAAATTTTTCAATTAAAGCCTTTGATGTTTGATTAATAGATTCCTGAGAGCCTAAAAGATTTCTTATATGCTCTGTAACCTCTCCATTGTCCTTAAAATATTTAACATCAACAACTCTCATTGTTCCATCTGTTAATGTACCAGTTTTATCTAAGCAAATAGTATCTACTCTTGATAAATTTTCTAAAGAATATAATTCCTGTATTAAAGTATTTTCTTTAGATAATTTAATAATTGATATTGCAAGTGTAATAGATGTCATAAGAACCAAACCAGAAGGAATTACTCCTACTGCAAATGCGGATGTTGCAACAATTATTCTTCCCCATGTTACAGGGTTATCTAACGATAATGTCATTTCACCATTTGCGTTACCCCAAATAGTACCATCATTACCCCATCTCATAATCTTATAGCATAATGTTGAAATACAAACGACAATTATTACACATAAAAGAATTGATAACCAATGTATTATCTTATTTATATCTGTTAATAATTCGCTCTTGTGCTGCTCTATAGATTTAACATTTGATTGAAGCTTTGATGTATATGTCTCATCTCCAACATGAATACATCTTGCATAACCACCACCAACAATAATCATAGATCCTTGGTAAATAGTATCTCCAACCTCTTTTTCAACAAGATCAGATTCACCTGTTAGGAAAGATTCATCTACACTCATCTTTCCTTTTTTTACTATTAAATCAGCTTGAGCCTGTTCACCAGCATTAATTCTTACAATATCATCTAATACTAAATTTCTAGATAGTATTGTTTCTTCCTTTGAATTTCTAATTACTAAAGAATGTGATTCAGTAACAAGCTTCATCTTTTCTAAAGCTTTTTTACATCTGATTTCTTGGACAATTCCTATAATCATATTTAAAATTACTGGTATTAAAAATACAAATTTAGAAATACCAAAATAATTCCTTGCTTCCTTATCAAAACCAAAGTGATGAAGAAGCACCATGAAAACAATAAATACTATTGCGATTATAAAAAATACTATATTAAATACAGATAATGTATTATCTTTAATTATTTGAGCATAGCTTTTTCCAACTTTTTTATTAGTTTTATTAATATTACCTGTTGTAATTCTTTCATTAACTTCATCAGTTGATAAGCCTTTATCAATATCTGGGTCTAGTCTTAAAACTTCTTTCTTTTCTTCTTTCATATTAATACCCCATATACAAATTTTAATATGATTATATCACATTTTATATATTTTGATATATAAAAAAATGTTAGAAGCATAATTGCCTCTAACACTTTTAAATTAATATTTTAAAATAATTCCTTCTTTTTTCTTCTTATTCATCATATACATTGTATCAATTAATAAGCATCCAAATACACTAACAATAGATAAATAATATACTACTGTAGATAATTTCATTAAAGGAGTACCTTCATAATTAAATACTACTGAATAATTTCCTTCAGTTAATTCTACTGCTAATAAATAATCAACCTCTTCAGGATTATAAGGCTTAGTTTTAGTAACTTCTCCTGTATCCTTATTAGTAATTGTTACATAATAACCAGGATAATAAATAACTGCAACCTGAATAATTGCTGTATTAGTTTCAGGATCAACCTCAGTAACTGTTACATCAAATGAAGTTGTTGGTGCATTATAAACTAATGTATCCGTATCAACTGTTGCACTACCAGTTAATACAGCACTTCTTCCTTCTGCCTTTGAATAATTACCGATATATCCAGTATAGTGTGTACCAACACTCCACCATACAAAATCATATAATGAATTACTATATTTAGGTGAATATCCATCATTGAAATATCCATATAGGTATGGGAAATATTCCATGTTGAATCCTACTTGGTAATAATACCAATCATTTAATTCGCCATCAATATTCATTCTCCATGATGAATTTTTACTATTGTAATCATATGAACCATTTTGTTTTTCTTGATTTTTTACATATTCATATGTGATTCTCTTTTCAATTGTAACTTGAGTATATAAAGGAATAATACCAATTACACATGCAGATAAAACTAATAATTCTTTTGCATAATATTTTAAAACAAAAGCTAAAAGCATAGGAACTAATATAGAAATAATAGAATTAATTCTCCAAGCAAATTGTGCTGTATAGAATATTTCTGGCATAATTTTCCAAGCTTGAGCTTGAGTTAATAGTAATAATGCAAATACTAATAATCCAATAGAAACATATAAGAATCTATCCTTATAAATAGCACCAGGATGATTATCTTCTTTCATAAATAATCTTGCGTAAGAAATAAATGTTACAAGTGATGCAGTTATAACCATTGAATAAATAAATTCAATTCTTTGATTAAATGCGAAAGATATTAATACATAGAATACTAAAGCAATTAATGGTGCAAACCATTTGAACTTTTTATAATCAACCTTAGATAATAAAAAATTTGCTAAAATATATAAGGTTACAGAGATTAAATAAGAAACAAAAGAAATTAACACATCAGAAATAGATATATTATTGCTTCTTAACCAATCCATATTAACAAATCCAGTATATATAGCACTTCTTGATGTATCATTTGCAACATGTGAATAATTAGTCCACATTCTATCAGTATTAGATACATTATATATACCTGTATTTAAGGCAGTTAATGTTCTTACTAAGGATAAAGATAATAAACCAAATATTAAACATATAGTTATTATAGTTGCAATTAAATATCTCTTATCTTTAAAGAATTTTTTAATAATTTTATCAATATAGCATAAAACAAATAAAATACCAAATAAGAATCCAAATAAGCCTGTGATATTATGTGAAAGATATAATCCTATTGCGCCAAATATAATCTCTAAGAATATTAATTGACTTGGATCCTCATCATCCTTAACATGAGTAAAATCATATAAGCCCATAAAGAATAATGGTAAGAATAATATTGCAAAGCCTTCTGCGAAAGCGAATCTTGCAAAATAGTTAAATAATCTATATGGCATTATTACAAATAATACTGCAACAACTATAGATGACATCTTCTTTCCTTCAGTTATATGCATACTTAATCTATACATAAAAACTCCAGATAAGAATAAAGTCATGAAAATAATTAATTTAAATGATTGCATTAATGAAATGCCAAATGGTTCTAATAATACACCTGTTAGGGCAACACTTGTGTGTGATAAAGGTGAATAAAACATTCCCTTGGCATAGCCTATTCCACCAAATGTTTCGCTTAGGATTAATAATGATTCCTTATTTTTTATAGCTATAAACATATAATAAATATTAGCATAATGGAAACCAATATCATCTCCTGAAGGTGTTCCTTCATAGAATAATAATACTCCTGCAATACATGATGCAATAAGTATTATAAAATACGGAAATATTTTCCAAAGAATCTTAGATACCTTGGCATTTGTGAATTCATTTGTATTTACTAAACAAGATTGCATAAAAAAACCCCTTAACATAACAAACTAGATTTATTATAACATATTTAAGGGATTTTTTAATTATATAATTAAATAAATTATCTATTATCTACTTTTTCAGGATATAAATCATGCATTAATAATCTTTGTTCTGCCATTTTTTCAAACTTAGTGCCCTTACGACCATAGTTGCAATATGGGTCAATAGAAATACCACCTCTTGGTAAGAATTTGCCCCATACTTCAATATATCTTGGATCCATAAGCTTAATTAAATCCTTCATTATGATATTAACGCAATCCTCATGGAAATCACCATGATTTCTAAAAGAGAATAAATATAATTTTAATGATTTAGATTCAACCATTTTAACATCAGGTACATATGAAATATATATTGTTGCAAAATCAGGTTGTCCTGTAATTGGACATAATGATGTAAATTCAGGACAGTTGAATTTAACAAAATAATCATTATCCTGATGCTTATTAATAAATGTTTCTAAAAGATTTGGATTATAATCGAAATCATATTTTACATTTTTATTTCCAAGTAATGTTAAATTTTCCTCTTCTCTCATTATTCCACCTCATACTTAATTGGATCTTTTAATCCATTTAATTTAAATGCATTTATTCTATCAATACATGTACCACACTTACCACATGCACATTCACTACCATTATAGCAGCTCCATGTTAATTCAAATGGTACATTAAGCTCATGACCTAATTTTACAATTCCAGCCTTATTCATTTCAACAAAAGGTCCTTCAACCTTAAGCTCATTACCAGAACCTAGATAAATAGCCTTTGCCATAGAATCAGTAAAATCCTTAGAGCAATCTGGATATGCGTTACCTGCAGCATCATCCTTATGTGCTCCGTAATAAATAATATTACATCCCTTAGATAATGCAATTGATGCAGCACTTGATAAAAATAGACCATTTCTAAATGGTACATATGTCGATACAGGACTACCATTAGTTTCTTTTAATTGCTCTTCATATGATTCCATTGGTACATCCTCTGTACTCCCCTTTAATAATGAGCAATTTGAATATTGGAATATTTTTGCTAAATCTAAGAATAAATGTTCAACACCATAATAATTACAAACATCTATTGATGCTTTAATTTCCTTATCATGTTTTTGACCATAAGATATGGATAATGCAACAACATTTTCCTTACCATATTTAGATACAGCAAGTGCTAATGCAACTGTTGAATCTAATCCACCTGATGATAAAACTAAGCATTTCATTAGTTAAATACCTCCCTAGTTAAAGAACCAGTTGTAGAAAAAGTTTCTGTTCTACTCTTCTTTTTAATACCTCTTGCAGTAACACAAGAATGTGATCCTCTGATTCTTACTGCAACATCATTAGAACCAGTAATGCCCTTTACAACATATAAGACATCATTTGTAATACGTTCCTGAAGCTGTAATCTTCTAGAAACCATGTCAGCAATTCTTGCAAGCTTTGATAATCCAATAACCTTACCATTTGGAATATATGCAATATCACATGTCATATCATACATTAACGCAATATGATGCTCACAAAAAGAGAATATATCTATATCCTTAATGATAACTAAATTCTTTGAATCAGTTAGATAATCCTCATCAAATGTTTTATTATACATATCTATTATTTCATCATTTGTATAATTCATTCCTATAAACATTTCCATATACATAGCTGCAGCACGCTTTGGAGTATCAATTAATCCTTCTCTTTCTGGATTATCACCCAAAGCCTCTAAAATTTCTTTAAAAGCGTGCTCTAGTTTATTCTTATCAACCATCTTATACACCTCTTTTATCCTTATCCCAAATAATCTTATGAATTTGTAGCTGTAATCTTACACCATTAAGATTATTATCCTTCATAAAATCCACTATTTTTTCTAATTCAATTTCACCAAACATAGGAGAAATGAATGGATTTGTATATTCATTTAAATGATATTTTAAAATGATTTCTTTTGCTTTTAATAAATCAAGATCAGAACCACATACGAATTTAACTACATCATTTTTTCCTAAATATTTATAGTTTTCTAAATTCATTTTATCTTCCATTAAAGATGAAGGTCCTTTGTAATCAAGAGTAAAAGAAACACCATTTAATCCAACATATTTAGAAATATCTACTGAACCATTTGTTTCAAGCTCAACTCTATAACCAAGATTAGATAATTCATTAATTAATTTATCAACGTCTGGCTGAATTAAAGGCTCACCACCAGTTAAAGTAACATTGTATACATTAGTGGATTTTATATAATCAATAATTTCTTCTACTTCTAATTCTTGATATTTAGGGTTAATATATGAATATTTTGTATCACAATATGGGCAACGTAGGTTACAGCCTTGAAATCTAATAAATACTGCAAGCTCACCACTCCTAAGTCCTTCACCATTTATTGATAAAAACTTTTCTATTACTTTCATATTCTATATTCAGCCTTATTTGTTGGAGTTTCATATACTGAAACTGAAACAACATCATATCCTTTCTTTTGTAATGATTCAAAAAAATACTTAGAGAAATTTTCTGCAGTTGTACGGAATGAAACCTCACGAATTAGGAATTGCTCTTTTAGCATATTTAATAATTCATCCTTTAAAGAATTCTTTTCTACAATAAATGAGTGATCAAAATAATCACATAAATCCTTTAAATCCTTCTTTAAAATACCAAAATCTATAAGCATTCCATTATTTAATTCACCTTTTACTTCGGCAACAATTCTCCATCTATGTCCATGGATATTCTTGCACTTACCTTCATAATTTGTTAAAAAATGTGCTGCATCAAATGCTGATTCAGATGAAACAATATACATAATAATTCCTCCATTTTTAGGACTATTAAATAAAAAAACGGGACAATTTTGTCCCATCAAAAAGCTTTTTATAATTAATAGCCCTGGTTTTGTTTAAAGACAGGATGGTACAAACGAACTGTCTTATTAAAAATTCTTGCCTATTTTAACACTTAATGAAATCAAAAGCAATACTATTTCTTAAAGAAAACAAATAAAAATATAGAAAATAACATAACCATTAGACCTATAAAAGCCCAAATTAAACCAAATAACATTTCAAGTGTAAAAACACTTAATAAAATTATTGAAATTATTAAAAAACTTATCAGTAATGATTTCTTCTTCGAATTAGGCATAATTTATCTCCCTTAAGATTATTATAACATAAAAAAAGATAAAAAAATCAAGGATATTAAACCCTTGATTCTCTATCTAAAATTATTGGTTTTATAACATTCATTCCTTCTTTAGCATTCTTAACACATTTAACCATAAAAACATTAGAGTTTTCTTTATTCTTATCAAAAACGAATTGTATTACCTTAGGTATTAAATTATTCTTTTTTAATTCCTCTAATACTTCATCTAATCTTGGAGAGATATGTAGGAAATATAATACCCCTGAATCTCTTAGATTCCTAGAAATTGATTTAACTAATATATCTAATGTTAATGATTGCTCATGCTTAGCTAAATTCTTATATGAATTATCTGCCATATTATCTTCTTTTGTTTTAAAATATGGAGGATTACATATTATAACATCATAAGGAATTTCTTCTTTATATGTTTTAATATCTCTTTTTAGTAATCTAACATTACTAATATTATTTAATTCCATATTCTTTTTGGCAAGCTCTAATGCTTTTTCATTAATATCAATACCAGTCATCATTTTAGGTTTAAATAAAGATGCATATAATAGTAATGCGCCTTGGTTAGTACCAAAGTCACATACATTATCCTTATGCTTTAAATCAATAAATTCACCTAATACCATAGTATCAGAATTTATTAAAAACATATCATCATCTTGTATAACTTGTAATTCTTCATGGTGTGGTAAGAAATCTTTTCTAATCATAATTATTTATTAAGCTCTTTCCTTAATCTAGTTCTAAAATCAGATTCCACATCATAAAATGCATGACAAGAACCCTCGTATATAAATGTATCACACTTTATATATTTTAGTATCTCATTAATTGCATTTTCACCAAATATTTCATCTCCCTTTGCACCAAAGATGAAAAGTTCTGGTTTTATATTAGAAATATATTCTCTAATATCAATAGATAATAGCATATTTGCTGTTTTAATGAAATGAGTTAATTCAATGCTTGTAATTGTATTTTTAAGATTTAAAATTGAGGTTCTTATACTATCAGCATATTCTTTTGTATAAAGCTTATCTAAGAATAAATTTAATAAATCTTCAATTTTATTATTTGTTGCAAGGTCTATTAATTTATTAAAGAAATCCTTTGCATTATCATCTACATATGATGTAGTTCCTGCAAGTATAATCTTTTTTATATTTTTAGGATATTTATATCCTATAATTTCTGATATTATACCACCTAATGATGCACCAAAAAGATATATATTATCTAAACTAAAATAATTAATGCATTTATATAAATCATCCGCATAATCTAATATTGAGAAATTATTTGGAATATTTACTCTTCTTTCAAATAAATATATTGTATATTCATCCTCAAAGCTTCTAAATGCTGCTTCAATAAAATCTTTTGAATTCATTATATCAAATATATATAGTCCAGGTATTATTATTAAATTTTTTAAACCAGTACCAAATCTAATATATCTAATATTAGTATCATCAATTGAAATATTCCTTATAGTAACCATATATACTCCTTTTACAAAAATGACCCTAAACTTTAGGGTCATATTTTATTATAAATTCAATTCTTTAAATTGTCTTTCTATTTCAGATTCACAAAATACTCTAATATTTGGTTGAGCAAATGATGCACGTACTGAATTCATTATTAAATTCTTAACCATAATAGTATTTAGATTAAATGCATTATTAAGAATTCTAAATTCTCTTCTAATACTTGTATTAGATACTGTTGTATTATCAGTATTAATTGTAATTTTAAATCCGTAATTTAATAATCCTTTAAATGGATATTCTTCAATATTTTCAAATAAACCAGTATTTAAATTTGAAGTTGGACATAATTCTAATGCAATATTATTATCTTTAATACTTTTAATTGTTTGTGTAGACTCTAAAGATCTAACACCATGTCCAATTCTTCTCGCACCAAAGGAAATTGCTGTATCAACAGATCTAGGTCCTGCTGCCTCCCCTGCATGAATTGTTGTTGGAATAACATAAGACTTAACTAAATCAAATAAGTCTTTAAAATTCTCAGTTGGATATTGTGCTTCTGCGCCAGCTAAATCTATTCCACAAACACCATGTCCTAAATATTTTTTTGCAATCTCAATTGTTTCTAAATTTAAGTCATGGTTATCATCACCACGCATCATACATAGTATTAATCCTGATTTTAAACTTGATTTTTCTTGTCCTCTTATTGCTGCTCTAACACATTGCTCAATTGTCATACCACGTTGCATATGCTTTTGAGGAGCAAATCTAATTTCAGCATAAATTAAGCCATCTTCTTTTAGCTTTTCTTTCAAATCATATACAGCCATTTCAATTGCCTTTGGTGTTTGAAGTAAGCTAACAGGAAAATCAAATTTCTTTAAATAATCATTTAAATTTCCACCGACTCTTGGAACTGATAAAATGTTTTTTAAATCATCATCTGTATAATTCTTTTCTATTTTATTTAAAACCAATAATTTTTTTACAGTCTCCATTGGTAATGAACCATCTAGATGAATATGTAAATCTATAAAACAACTCAATTTATTAATAACTTCATTATCCATAACTATTCTCCTCCTATTCAAATTTAAACATTTGTCTTCTTTATGTTCATTATAACATACTTTTTTTAATAAAAAAAGAGTTCCTAATGGAACTCTTTAATGTTATTGTTATGCTACATCAGTAGTTAATTGTACAAAATCTACTTTTTGGATATCATAATTACTTGAAACTGATTCTAATTTAAAAATCTTATAGAATGTTACATCAGTTAAATAATAACGATAAATTGTTGTTTCAATAGTCTTACTACCATCTTGTTCAATATAAGTTTCACTCTTGTCAATCTTATTTGCGCTATATAGTACTAAATAACCATTACATACATTATAGAAGTATTCATCGCCTGTATTATACTTAGAACCAGTAATAATATCATTATAGCTCTTGTAATCAACATATTCATAAGCTGAATGTAGACCATTCTTATTTCTTAGCATAGAATAAGGAATACCAGTTTCGCCTTCATTGAAAACATATTGTTCATTTGTAATAGAAGATTCACTTGATGATAAGTCATGTGTTTCAATGATGTAATCATTACCATCTACTTCTATTTCAACTTCAGTTTCTTCTTCTAATTCGCCAGTTTTAGTGATTGTATTTGTAGTATAATCTTTTGAAATTTCATCTTCAATTGCATGGAATTGATGATTAGCATTATATTCATATCCTAATACATCAGCAACCTCTTCAGTAAAATACTTATATGCAACTGGTGTTAAATCATATAATCTACCAATTGTAAAATAAGCATAGAAATCAGATTTTGCTTCATCAGTATAAACAGTTAAAGATGTCTTTTTTTCTAAAGTATAATAATAAATTGTTTCTTTATTACCATCAGTAGAACCAAATTCGAAGCTACATTGATTTGTTCCTTCATCTACCCATACAACAACTTCATCACCTTTTTTGCCATCATAAGAATACTTTATCCAACCTCTAGAATCCTTTATTCTTTTTGGACCTGTAACCATTGATGAAATTATTAATATAAGAATAATTGCAACAAATACAATATACACTGCACCTACTACAATATATCTTTTATAGTCCTTTATGAACTTATCTCTTTTTTCTTTAGCCTCTTTTTTCTTAGCTAATTTTTCTTCTTGTTCTTTCGTCATGTTATTATCTTGCATATAAAAACCCCCCGAGAACAGATTTGTTATATTTTAATTATACTACACTTTTTATAAATATAAAAGGTTTTAATTGTCACTTCTAGAGTAAGCGTTCTTCATACAAGATGAAACAATATATAAAACTTTGTCCAAAACTTCATCAGTTAAATCCTTTGCGACCTTAGATATTTCATCCATTGCCTTATTTAAAACATCAATATTCTTTGATTCTTTATACAATAAATCATACTTCTTAATAAGCTCATGAGATTTAGACATTAGCTTATTTTGATAACGTTCAATAAATATTGCTGTTTTATTAAACTGAGAATCAGCTAAGGCTGATAATAATCTATTTGCCCAATAAAAGCTTTCGGTATTAACTCTTGTAGTCTTACATCTAAAATATTCTGGTACATTAGTAGAAGATGCATAAAAAGGAACAAGCTGATTAAATACATTAGATGCAAAGCTAAACCAAACAATTCCTTTTAATTTATCTTCTTCATATCCTCTAATTTGACATAAAGCTAATAAAGATGTTCTATTTACACCAATTGAACGATATTTGTTTCTTAAAGTAGTATTTTCTTTAGAATATGGATCATAAGGTGTACCTTGGAAATGATTAGATAAGCACCATTTAACATCTTCTATAGTTATTTTTCTTTCAGGTACTAATGACCAAGGAATATCATCAGACTCAGGGGTAAAATCAGCATTACATCCATCCCATTTATAAGTTCTTGGGTTTAAGAAACGCTCAATAGCCCAGCTTCTAGGAGTGTTATAAATATGATCAGAATCATCATGAGAGCCAAAAACTAATCTTGGATTAAATTTTCCATTATTATTTATATCTAAATGGTTATCTTTAATAAATTCTTTTAAATCAGATGAGCATAAATGATTTTTCTTTTCACCAAATGCATCTAAAAGATCAAATTCATCAATTCCTAGCTGATTTGGCATTGATACATATCTATCATCTGGAACACGTTTAGCAATATAATGGTGTCCTCCAATAGTTTCTAAGAACCAAACCTCATTTTCATCATTAAAAGCAATACCATTTGGTTCATATGTACCATACTTTTCAAGAAGCATACCTAATCTTAGGACACCTTCTCTTGCGGTTTTAATATAAGGTAAAACTAAAACTACTAAATCCTCTTCACCAATACCACCCATTACTTCCTTTTGTCCTAGAGTTTCTTTAACATAAGTTACATATGGATCAGCACCTAAAACTCTTGGGTTTGTCGTAATAGTTTCAGTAGCAGACATACCTACATTATAAGAATTGATACCTGATGCAGGCCAAATGCCACCATCAGGTTTAACATTAGGGAAGCAAGTATAAGTTAATGGATTATCCTCTAAATCTATTTCAACATGAGATATTTTTGATTTATATTTACGAGGTTGCATAGAAGGTGTTACAACTATTAAATCCTTTTCTGCAAATTGCCCAGATGGATTATCATCATTTCTTGCAATCATTGTTGAACCATCATAGCTCGCTTTTTTACCAACTAAAATTGTTGTACATGGCATAAATAATCAACTTCTTTCTTTATAAAATATAGTGACTATATTTTAGCACAAAAATATAATTATTTTAAAGTATATTAAATACTTTATTTAAAGTATTTTTTTGTTATAATTTTATTGGTGATTATATGTTAACAAGAAAAATGATTTATGATACCTTAAAAGAATTAGGATTAAAAAATACAGATAATATTATGATTCATTCCTCACTTAAATCCATAGGAGAAATTGAAGGAAATGGTTTAGGCTTAATAGAATGCTTAAAAGAATATTTTAATGAAGGCCTAATAATGCTTCCTATGCACACCTGGAGCTTTATGAATAATGATTTAGATATCTTAGATTTATCAAAAGAAAATTCATGTGTAGGAATATTACCTAACCTTGCGTTAAGAAGTGGATTTATAAGGAGCTTTCATCCAACTCATTCTATTGTTGCATATGGTAAAAATGCATCTTCTTATATAAAATATGATGATAATGCTAAGACACCAGTCCCTTATGATGGGTGCTTTGGAATGCTTCATACAATTGATGCTAAAATTTTATTTTTAGGGGCTTCATTAATAAAGAATACATTTATTCATTCTATTGAAGAAAAATATAATGTTCCTAATAGATTTACAATTCATACTTATAAATTCTATTCAAAAAAAGGTGATATTATAAAAGAATATAATATAAAAAAGCATTACTCTACTTTAAATCCTCACCTATCTGAGCATTATATAAAGTTAGAAAAACCTATGATTGATTTAGGGATTGCAAAATATTTTAAATTTGGCAATGCAAATTCTATAATTATTGATTCAAAAAAATGCTATGAGCTTACATGTAAATTATTAGAACAAGATTTACATATATTTGATGACCTAAAGCCTATAGATGAAAAATTATATAACTAACAAAAAAGACTATGAATTCAATTTTTCATAGTCTTTTTTAATCTATTTAATTAAGAAATATGTCCTCTTCTTAATTCAGCAATATCATGAATTAACTTTTCAGTCTTTTCCCAACCTAAGCAAGGGTCAGTAATTGACTTACCATAGCATCCACCATCAACCTTTTGATTGCCATCTTCAATATAAGATTCAATCATTAAGCCCTTAACAAGTTTAAATATTTCAGGGTTATGGCGTGTTGCATGTAATACTTCTTTTGCAATACGAATTTGTTCAATATATTGCTTTCCTGAGTTTGAATGGTTACAATCAACGATACATGCAGGATTCTTATATCCCTTTTCTAAATATAATTTTGCAAGAGTAGCTAAATCCTCATAATGGTAATTTGGATGACTTACACCACGCTTATCAACATATCCTCTTAATACTGCATGAGTCAAATCATTACCAGTTGTTTCAACTTCCCATCCACGATAAATGAATGTAGTTCCGCTTTGACCAGCCTGAATAGAATTCATTAAAACTGATAGGTCACCTGATGTTGGATTTTTCATACCAACAGGTACATCCATACCTGATGCAAGTAATCTATGAGATTGATCTTCAACAGATCTTGCACCTACTGCAATATATGATAGTAAATCTGAAACATATGCATAATTTTCTGCATATAACATTTCATCAGCACCAGAAAAACCAGTTTCCTTTAAAACATCCATATGTAGCTTTCTTACTGCAATAATTCCTTTTAGCATATCAGGTTGACCAGTTGGATCTGGTTGGTGAACTAATCCCTTATATCCAGCACCTGTTGTTCTTGGCTTACCAGTATAAACTCTTGGGATAATAGTAATTACATCATTAACTTCTAAAGCTACTTTCTTTAGTCTTTTAATATAATCTAATACTGCATCTTCTCTATCTGCGCTACATGGTCCAATGATAAGAATAAACTTATCACTCTTACCTGTAAAAATATCTCTTATTTCTTTATCATTATTTTCTTTAATGGCTTTTAATTCATCAGATAATGGATACATTTTTCTGATTTCTTCAGGAGTAGGAAGTTCCTGAGTTGACACCATATTTTTACTAAATTCATCTCTAACTTTCATAACTATAAATACCTCTCATTGTACAATATTATAAATTATTTAATTGAAAATTAATAGTTAAAATTTCAATTTTAATCTAAAAAAAAGGATTTCTTTAGAAGAAATCCAATTTTTAATACTAATTATTCTATTTTTTTGATAATTTCTTGATTATCTTGTTTATTAATATTCATTTTTTTAGCTTTTCTCTTACGATATTTTTCTTTTATCTTTTCTCTTTTTTCATTTTCCTTTTGAATCTCAATTTCATTTGCTTCAGTATATGTTAATTCATGCTTTCTTATTCTATAATGAATTTTTGAAATTCTCATAAATGAGATAAAGCATGAAATTATAGTTATACCATTAAATACTGTTATTGCATAAAGCTTTCCTTCATCTGCAACACCATATACTGCCCAACAAATTGAAGATAAGAATAAACCAAGCTTTAATAGCATTTCACTTTGTAAAGGTCCAACTTTAATTGTAAATGCTAATATTAAAAATATTGTATAAATTATAGTTGCGCTAATAGGCAAATATCCTTGCCATTTATTTCCTGAGCCTAATATATTAACTATTACACCTATTACTACCGCAAGTGTAGTAATAACAATTATAATTATTAACTTTAAAATCTTCTTTTCTTCTTTAACAAACATCAAAATTATATTTCTTGTTAATGATGTAGCCTCTTGAACAACACCTGAATATAGTTTTTGAATTATTTCTGCAATACTAGATAAAACATGATTGATACTTTGTAATATCAATATAAGTTTTTTGTTTTTAAAGAAGCTTGAACCTGTAAATAATATATTACCAACAAGTGATAATATTTGTGCGACTATACCTATTGTTGTAAGTCCACCAAATAAATATTCAAGCATAGTACCACCATCCAAAATATATTATACCAAATTGTTATAATATTTAATTATAAAATTAAATATATTATAGTAAAAAAGGAGGGATATATTTGAATTATATTATTAAAATTAAAAAAGCTTCTAAGAATAACTCTTAAAAGCTTAATCATATTAATCTATTAACTTTCTTAATCCATCGATATATAAAGCTAATCCAATCTGGTTTGCAACAGTCTCAATTAATACTAAATCATCATTTTGCCAAACACGACCTGTATTAACACTTGTCATATCACATCTTAGGAAACCAAATGATTTACCATAACATTTTATTTCAACTAAACAACATGCATAAATGTTTTGCTTTTTTAATTCATCAATGATTTTTAATTTTTCTCTTGATGATAATGTGGCATTCTCATAGAAAACAGAACAATTGTTAAATAATTCTGTTATAGCTTCTTCTGCATATGGTTCATAATCTCTTTTCTTAGAAATAGGTTGGAAATAATCTAAATATAATCTACCATTCTCTTGCATACATATATGATCAATTAAAAGGTATGCACCAATAAAATCTAATACATTTTTAATATTATTAGATGTATCATCATCATTTGTTAGCATATTAAATATTTTTGAATGTAAGATAATTGGGTCATAAACCTTTTCTCTTATTGTTTGTAAATTGATATTTCCATGCTTTTCAGCAAGATAAATGATAAAGCAATTTCTTCCTTTTACTTTACCTCTATATAAGGCCTTATCTGCTAAATTAAATATTACATCAATATTTGTTGTATCTAAAGGATATCTTGAGCAACCTGCTGTATATGTAATTGAAACATCTGTATCAGGTATTTTAATATCATATGCAGACTGTAAAAGGTTTAATAAAACATGCCATATATCGTCATATTCAACAATATTAGGGAACACAAAAACAAATTCGTCTCCACCGAATCTACCTACTACCCCACTATCTTGAACAGCTTTCTTTAATGACTGCGCAACAAGCCTTAATGCTTCATCCCCTACAGCATGGCCATATGAATCATTAATTATTTTAAAATTATCAATATCTACAATTACAAAAGAAAAAGGAGTTTCGTCTCTAATTAATTTATCCATATATGATGATATTGCATCTCTTCTATAAAGACCAGTCAACTCATCCTTGTTCTTTTCAAATCTTTTTAGGAATTCTTTTTCCATAAGCATCACCACTTTTTTTTAAATTATACTAAATTTATATAAAAGTATCAAGTTTTTACAAATTAATCTCTTTTTTATATTATAACATTTAACATTATTAATTACATTAATAATTATTAAAAATTGTTCTTTATATTTTCAAACTTTTGATATATAATGATTTAGCAATTATAGAAAGGTCAGGTATTATTATGCCACTAGTAAATGAATTAGACATGTTAAAAAAGGCCTATGATGAAGGCTACGCTGTAGGTGCATTCAACATTTGCAACATGGAAACAATCCAAGGTATTGTTGAAGCAGCTAAATTAGAACGTTCTCCAATTATTCTTCAAGTTTCAAGAGGTGCAAGAAATTATGCTAATCCTCTTTATTTAAAAGCAATGGTTGAAGCTGCAGTTTTAGATTCTGGTTTACCTATTGCCCTACACCTAGATCACGGTGACTCATTTGAAACATGTAAAGATTGTATTGATTCTGGTTTCACATCAGTTATGATTGATGGTTCTTCTCTTCCATACGAAGAAAATGTTGAATTAACAAGAAGAGTATGTGAATATGCTCATAATCATGTTCCATATGTTACAGTTGAAGGTGAACTTGGAACTTTAGCTGGTGTTGAAGATGAAGTGAGTGTTGAACATTCTTCATACACAGATCCAAATATGGTTGAAGATTTTGTTAAGAGAACAGGTGTTGATTCACTTGCAATCGCAATCGGTACTTCTCATGGTGCATTTAAATTCAAGCCAGGCACAAAGCCAATGCTTAGATTTGATATTCTAGAAGAAGTTTCAAAGAGATTACCTGGTTTCCCAATCGTATTACATGGTGCATCTTCTGTTTTACAGGAATATGTATCTATGTTTAAGGAATCTGGCGGAGAAATGAAGGACGCAATTGGTGTTCCTGAAGAATTACTTTCTAAAGCCGCTAAGATGGCTGTATGTAAGATAAATATTGACTCAGATATCCGTTTAGCATCTTATGCTTCAATGAGAAAATATATACTAGACAATAATTCTTGCTTCGACCCAAGAAAGCCATTAGGTGTTGCAAGAGATAATATCACTAAATCTGTACAACATAAGATTCGTAATGTATTAGGTTCTTCTAATAGAGCTTAATCAAATTTCAAAAAAATTACCTTAGGATTTTTTCTTGCCTAAGGTATTTTTTTACTTTTCATTTATCCATTGATAACAAAACATTTGAGTTCTAACAGACATTAATGCCTTATCTTCTAATAATTTCTTTACTTCATCCTTAGTAAACCAGTTAGCTCTAATTTCTTCCATAGGATTATCACTAGGTCTAATTTCACCTTCACAAGTGACATAACAAATTACCATTTCTTCATCACTTGTTCCTTGAGACGCATATGAAGGAGGAAGCATTGCAATAAGCTCAACTACATCAACGCCTGTTTCTTCTTTTAATTCTCTTTTACAAGCAGTGAATGCATCTTCACCTTCATCAATTAAACCTGCAGGAAAATTATAAACCCATTCATTAGTAGCCATTCTAAATTCTTCTTGAATAAGAATTTTAGTTCTATCTACACTTACACATACCATTCCAACGCCTTGAGGCTCATGATGACAAAAAGTTTCTATTGTTAAATTCTTATCTCTTGAAACAAACTCATATAGTTTTATTCCACCTACTGCATTCTCATATTTAGCAATATAATATGTAAGGAATTTACCTTCATATTTCTTTTCAATTTCTAATAATTTCATAATACACCTCAATTATTATAAATATTTTATAATAATTACTATTTGTTAGCAAGGAAAAAAGGCTATGAAAATAATCATAGCCTTTAAAATCATAAAATTATTTTAAATCCTTTGTTTGGATATGATCCATATCATCATAATCCTGGTTTTCACCACACATACCCCAAATGAATGTATAATTCATTGTTGCAGATGCTGCATGAATTGACCATGCTGGTGAAATAACAGCCTGTTCAGGAGCCATAACGATATGACGAGTTTCATCTGGCTTTCCCATTAAATGGAATACTCTATCTGTTTCTGGGAAATCAAAATAGAAATAAACTTCCATTCTTCTTTCATGTGTATGACAAGGCATTGTATTCCAGCAAGAACCTCTATCAAGTGCAGTCATACCCATTGCTAACTGACAAGAGTCAATGATTGCAGTATTGATATACTTATTAATTGTTCTCTTATTCATATGTTCAACATCACCTAATTCTTGGTGAACACATTCAACAGCCTTAATATCGCCCTTGAACTTTGCTAAATTTTCCTTTGTATATGCAATATATACTGTTGGATAAGTCTTGTGTGCAGGAGATGATGTCATATAGAACTTTGCAGGGTTCTTTGGATCATTTGATCTAAATTCAATTTCCTTAACACCTAAACCAACATACATACCATCCTTATGCATAATATCATAAGTCTTACCATCTAATGTAACAGAGCCATCTCCACCAATGTTGATGAATCCTAATTCTCTTCTTTCTAAGAAGTATTTTGCTCTCATTTCAGAAGAACCTTCAAGCTTTAAAGCCTTTGTAACTGGCATAATACCACCAGCAATAATTCTATCCTGATGAGAATATGTTAATAAAATATCATCAGCTTCAAATACCTTTTCAATTAGGTAATGATGTCTTAATAATTTTGTATCATAATTCTTAGAATCATCTGGATGATTTGCATATCTAACATCTAATTTCATATTTATAATTTCCTCCAATAAAATTTCTATACCTATTATATCACAAATTATTAGTGGTATTAAAATAAAATTATTATTTTTAAAATTAATCTAGTTCATGTTATTATTAAATACCTTTATAACATCATTTACAATATTATAATCTAATAAATTATCAGTAGCCATTTGCCTTAATATTGCAAATGTATCATATAATCTAAATTCCCTCTTATAACTTCTTTTTTCAATTAAAGCTTGGAATATATCTATTACTGCTAAAAGACGATCCTCAAATGATAATTCATGTGCTTTAAGATTAAATGGATATCCTGTACCATTTATTTTTTCATGGTGTCTAGATGACCACTTGCATATATCTTCTAAGCCTTCTATTTGACTTAGTATCAAATATGTACCATACGCATGATCCTTTTTGAACCTCTCATGATTAAAATCATAAGATTCTAACTTCTAATATCGTTATAGAGACTATAACGGCATAGATATAATGCTGATAAAGTTGCCTAAATCCTGTCTAAAAGACACATTATATCTACCTAACATATTAATAAATCAAACTTTTTTATAATTTGATAACTTTGTTGAGTTTCTTTATGTATTTTCTATAATTTAGTCCTAAAGCAAAAATCCAAGAATCATTATAATAAATTGTATTATTTTTCTCATTTATTAAGTAAAACACAACAAAACAATTCTTATTATCAAAATAAAGTAATTCTTTAGATTTGAATAATTCATCAGATTTACCTATAACAATTACAGATTTATATTTTGTAAAATCTGACGTATTTACACCATCACTTATTTTATCTAAAATACTTTCTATATTATCGTGATTAATAATACTGTCTTCAAATTTAAAATATATCTTTTTGCCAACACCATAGAAGTCTGTT
>JAEEGL014206029.1_pt1 | contig 73909 bp, 60 predicted proteins | sample 9134231 | NCBI WGS metagenome assembly JAEEGL01 (sample SAMN16246548, study PRJNA631951) | gut metagenome | biome: gut microbiome; feature: rumen; material: fiber-attached | host: Bos | place: Iran: Karaj | collected 2018-10 | reverse complement strand
GGCGATTTAAAGTGTATCGACTATTTGAAATTAATAGGAATAATGTGCCTGTGCATTACTTGTTTCATCTCAATGCAAGTTCTCTTGATGAATGAAGTATAAGCAAAACGAGTCAAGTGGCATTCAACACTTATTGCTCTGCGAGTCGTGTCTTGACATACTCTACGATAAGTTTTGCTGTGCCTTCGGGACCAAGTTTAGATGAGTCAATAGAGAGGTCATAGCTTTCGCATTCTCCCCATTGTTTGTCGGTATAAAAGTTGTAATAGTTTGCTCGCAGTTTGTTTTGCTTGAGAGCCATTTCTTTTGCTTCTTTCTTAGTCTTGCAGTCGCCACGTTTGATAATGCGCTTGATGCGGTCGTCCATCGAAGAGTGGAGGAAGATGCTGATGACTTTCACCTCGTTGCGCAGAATGTAGTCAGCGCTACGTCCCACAATCACGCATGGTCCTTTATGTGCCAGTTCTATCATAACATCACTTTGTGCCTGATATACATTGTCCTCTTTTACCGGCTGGTCACCGACAAAGAGTGCGCCACTGTAGTAACCAAGGTTAAAAGACCACAGTGATGAGAAGAATTTGGGAGTGCGCTCATCTGAAGCCTCAAAAATGTCGGGTGCCACCCCGCTTGACTTGGCTGCTTCGAGGAGTAACTCCTTGTCATAATAATCAATATTGAGCAGTTTTGCCACTAAGTGACCAATCTCTCTGGCTCCGCATCCGAACTGACGTCCCAGTGTGATGACATAATTTCTTGAAGTTTCCATGACTGATATTTTGTATACGGGTTAACAAGCTAATAACCATACTGGCTGACGAGCAAAGATACAACAAAAATAGGAAATCAGCAAGTATTACTCAAATAATTCCACGTCGATATCAAAAGCGTCGTTGTCATCAGTGGTTGGCTCAGGAGTCGGTTTGTCGATGTTTTGAGGATTAAGTCTGTCACTGCCGTTGATGATATATTTGTTCAAGATGATTTTCCTCTGTCGTTCATCGTAGGTTGCTTGATAGATAGTGGGCATGTGTTGGCTCTCTTCAACCACCATCTCATAGCATCGCTGGAAAATGACCTCTCTCTTTTTGTCTTTTTTGAAATAAGTTTTCAGCAGATCGGCGTTGTCCTCGTTCTTTATTAAAACGAAATGGCTTCGTTCTACTATAAAGTCACCGTAAAACTCTGTGTCATCCAAGTCAACGATGTCTTTTGCTTCAATATCAATCGAGATTCCGGCTCCAGCAAACTTCAGCATGACAGCATAGACTTTGTTCTCTAGGTCTTCGTCCTGAATTTTGCTTACGATATTTGAGAATTGTTTTGTAAAGTCATATTTTTGGTTGGCGACAATAAGACCTGGTGTTTTAATGCTGATGGTTTTGTTGGGGAGCACAAATCCGGAATTTTCGGTGTACTCTTTGACCATTGAGACATAAACCTTTTCACTTGCACTCAAAGCAATTGTGCTGATGGTCGCTAAAAATATTAGGATTATTCTTTTCATGATACTTATTTTTCTGTTTTCTGGGTTGAAATAATTTGACAGTATTCGGTGCAATCAGGAGTGTGTTTCTGCTGCTTTAGGCAATTGTCTTTCAGCTTGCAGGAATCACAAGGGTTCAGAGCCGACTTTTTGTTGTTGATGAGTCGATATATGCTGCGTGCTGTCAGTGCAAAAGCTATCGCAACGACAATACCTACTATTATATATTGTAACGTGTCGCTCATCATTTACTGTTTATAAGTTTTTTTAATCATTGTGTTGAGCTTGGCAGGAGTGAGGTCGGCAGGGTAGGTGTCGAATGGCAGTCTCAAGTTGCATCCGTTACGGAATTCGCTGCAACCATAGGCTGTATGTCCTTTGATTATGTTTCCCTTACCACACACTGGGCATGTTATTTCTTCAATGGATTTCAGCCTAGGCTTACGTGGCTTCTTTTCTTTTGTGTCGCTTCCTTTTGCCTTACCTGAGGTTTTCTTATCATCAGCTGGTACGTTGATGGTTGTGCTGGAATTGTCACGCAAGACATTGAGAACAATCTTGTTGACGAGCTCTTTTAGCTCGTCAATGAACTGTTGTGCGCTGAATTCTCCTCTTTCAATCTTGCGCAGCTTGTTCTCCCAGAGACCGGTGAGTTTTGCTGACTTAAGTAGCTCTTCCTTAATGGTGTCAATCAGCTGTAAGCCTGCAGGTGTAGCAACAAGGCTTTTGCGCTGCTTGGCGATATAGTGGCGCTTGTGCAACGTTTCGATTATTGCGGCACGGGTTGAAGGGCGTCCTATGCCGTTTTCTTTCATGGCGTCGCGAAGTTCTTCGTCATCAACAAATTTTCCAGCCGTTTCCATAGCCCTTAGCAGAGTTCCTTCGGTATAGTACTTGGGTGGCTGAGTTGTCTTTTTGAGCAATGATGGTTCGTGTGGTCCGCTTTCCCCTTCAACAAAGGTTGGCATCACCGCATTTGTCTCATCATCTTTTTCTTCTTTTTCAGTGGGCTTGTCTTTTGAATAGATGACTCTCCATCCGTCTTTCAGAATCTCCTTGCCTGTGGCCTTGAAATCATATTCATTCACTTTGGCCAAGACAGTTGTGGTAGAGAACTCGCAGTCAGGATAGAATGCTGAGATAAAGCGTTTTGCAATCAAGTCATAGACAAGTTTCTCTTCTCGTGAGAGAATTGCCTTACTTGGGTCAACATTTGTGGGGATTATAGCATGGTGATCGGTGACTTTACTGTTGTCAAACACCTTCTTGCTCTTCGGAATCTTGTTTCCAAGCACTGGCTGAGTGAGTGCAGCGTAAGGTGTCATTGCTTGCATGATACCGGCAATCTTGGGATATATGTCGTCACTGAGGTAGGTGGTGTCGACACGAGGGTAGGTTGTAACCTTTTTTTCATAGAGCGACTGAATGAGCCTTAATGTCTCGTCGGCACTGTATCCATACTTCTTGTTGCATTCCACCTGAAGACTGGTAAGATCAAACAGACGAGGTGGTGCTTCTTTGCCTTTTTTCTTGCTGATTGATGTCACCGTGAGCGGGAACTCCTTGATGTTTTCAACTATTTCACTGGCAGCGGCTTCGGTGCTGAACTTTCCTTTGGTTGAGTTGAAAATAGTGTCGCGGTATTTCGTCTTGATTTCCCAATAGTCTTCGGGTACAAAATTCTCGATTTCGCGTTGTCTCGCAACAATCAGCGCCAGGGTTGGAGTCTGGACACGTCCTATCGAAAGTACATTGCGTGAACCGACTTCGCGGTTTGCATATTTCAATGTGTACAAGCGTGTTGCATTCATTCCCAGAATCCAGTCGCCAATAGCTCTTGACAGTCCGGCAAAGTATAAGTTGTCGAAGTGTGACGCATCTTGCAGTTGCCCGAATCCTTCTATGATGCTTTCGTCGGTAAGTGACGAAATCCATAAACGTTTCACGGGTTTGTTGCACCGCGCTTTCTGGTATACCCATCGTTGAATCAGTTCGCCTTCTTGGCCGGCATCACCACAGTTTATAACCTCGTCAGCATTGGCAATTAGGGTTTCAATAACCTTAAACTGTTTCTTTATGCCATCATCTTCAATAAGCTTTATTCCAAACCGTTGCGGAATCATTGGTAGTGAGGCAAGGCTCCACCATTTCCACTGGTCGGTATAGTCATTTGGTTCTTTGAGACAACACAGATGTCCGAAGGTCCACGTCACTTGATAACCGTTACCCTCATAATAGCCGTCATGTCGGTCATTGGCTCCCAACAAACGTGCTATATCTCTTGCCACACTGGGTTTCTCTGTCACACAGACTTTCATTCGCTTAATCCTTGGCCTCTACTTCTAATCGTTTTGCTTCATTCCACAGTTCGTCCATCTCAGCAAGTGTCATGTTGTTCAAACTTTTGCCTTGTGCTTTTGCCTGACTCTCAACATAGTTGAAACGGGCGATGAATTTCAGGTTGGTTTTCTCAAGAGCAGTGTCAGGTCTTACGCCATAAAGCCTTGCGGCATTAACAAGTGAAAAGAACAGGTCTCCGAACTCTTTCTCGAGATTAACATCATTGCCTGTCTTCATTTCGGCTTCTACTTCATTGAGTTCTTCTTTTACTTTTTCCCAAACATCCTCTTTCTTGTCCCAGTCAAAGCCCACATTGGCAGCTTTTTCCTGAACGCGTTCGGCCTTAATTAGTGATGGCAATGTTGATGGCACTCCGCCCAAAATGGTCTTGTTTCCGTCTTTTTCTTTCATTTTTGTGACTTCCCAGTGCTCTAGAAGCTCTTTCACACCACTCACTTTGTCGTTACCATAGATGTGTGGGTGGCGGAAGATAAGTTTCTTGCGTAGTGCTTCGCACACTTCGGCAACATCATATGCACCTGTTTCCTCGCCAATTCGAGCATAAAGCAGGACGTGGAGAAGTACATCACCAAGTTCTTTTTTGATTTTCTCGTTGTCATTACCAAGTAGTGCTTCGGCCAGTTCCATCGCTTCTTCAATGGTGTTAGGGCGCATGCTTTCGTTGGTTTGTATAGAGTCCCATGGGCATTTCTCCCTGAGCTCGTCAATGACATCGAGCAGTTTGCCAAATGCTTCTAGTTTTTGCTCTCTGCTATTTTTGTTTGTCATATTTTTCTTTTCCACGATTCAAGAAATTAATAAAGCCTTCTATATCTTCTTTGTATACAAATGGTCCCGACATCAGCTCGCCCTTGTTGTTGAGCACCACATAGTAGGGTTGAGAGTTTGAATTGAATTTCACTTCTTGCAGGTAGCTCCATTTGTCCCCAACAGTTTTCAGTTTTATCTTCTTTCCGTTTCTTTCAACGATTATGGGTTTCTCGAGATCGGTCTTGTCGTCTACCATCAGTCTGATATGGGTGAAGTTATCAGTCAATTTGCGTTTTACCTCATCTACTCCCATTACGGCACTTTCCATCTTTCGGCAGTTGACGCATCCATATCCTGAGAATTCCAAGAACACAGGCTTGCCGTTTTGTAACGAAGAGTTCATGCCCGCCTCAAAGTTGTCCCACTCTTGTATCAGTTCAGGATTGGTGTTGTAGTCTTGTGTATACATTGGAGGAACAAAAGCACTTGTGGTGCGCAGAGGAGCACCCCATAGTCCAGGTACAAGATAGGCAGTGAATGCCAGTGTGATGATTGCCAGCATCAGTCTCACTACACCGATGGGTTTGCTCTCTCCATCGCCTTTGAGTCTGAGCAGTCCAAGCAGGTAAAGTCCAAGCAACCCAAATATCGCTATCCACAGTGCAAGGAATGTTTCACGGTCGAGGATATGCCATCCATAAGCCAAATCGGCTACAGAGAGGAATTTGAGTGCAAGAGCCAACTCAAGGAAACCGAGCACAACCTTTACAGTGTTGAGCCAACTTCCAGATTTTGGTAATTTCTTGAGCATTGATGGAAACAATGCAAACAGTGTGAACGGTATGGCCAGTGCTATAGCAAATCCTAGCATACCTATAGTCGGACCTAACAGGCTACCGCTGCTGGCCGTTTCTACCAGTAGCGTTCCAATGATAGGACCAGTACAAGAGAAGGAAACAATCACGAGAGTGAATGCCATGAAGAAGATGCTCAGCAAGCCTGTCGTCTTTTCGGCTTTGCTATCCATCTTGTTTGACCAGGAGTCTGGAAGCTTAATTTCAAATGCGCCAAGGAAGGAAATGGCAAACAAAACGAGCATCAGGAAGAAAATGATGTTGCACACAGCATTGGTTGCAAGCGCATTAAGACCATTAGCGCCAAAGATGCCTGTGACAATCAATCCTAAAGCAACATAAATTACAATAATTGACAAGCCATAGGTGATGGCACTTGAAATTGATTTGCTTTTGCTGTTTCCTTTCTTTAGGAAGAAGCTTACAGTCATCGGGATAATTGGCCACACGCAAGGCGTGAGAAGGGCTAGGAGTCCGCCCAGGAAGCATGCGAAGAACAGGAAAAGCAATGACTTACTTTGTCCCTCGGTCCCTTCGGCCTTAGTGTCGTTAAAGATTACTGGAGCCCATAGTCCTTTTACGTTTTGACTGGTCAGGGAATCGTTGGCAGTAATGGCCGTTGTCTCGGCATTGGCACTATCGGTTGGGGCAATGGTTTCTTCGATGATGTCCTCTTTGATTTCTGGTTCTGAGTCGTCTGATTCAACGCCTTGTTTTGCTTCCTCTACATTCCCCGTGAATGAGAATGATTCCGAAGTAGGAGCAGTACAAGTCTCGTCGTTACAGCTCATGTAATTCACTTCACCATCAATATCATATTTCTTTGCCGTGGTAGTAAATTGCTGGCTTAGTGTCACCGTACCTTCCCATTGATGGACTTTCATGCCAAAAGTCTTGTCATCAATAATCTGTGGTGATTTACTTGGCTTCAATTTGCCCACGAGTTTCACACCGTCGGTCTTGTTCCAGTTTATGCTCAGAGGCACAGGGCCGTCATCAGGACTATCGTAGGAATACATGTGCCATCCTTTGTCAATTTTTGCAGTGAAGGATATGACGCCGTGAGTAGCATCGGTCATTTTAAGTGTTTTTGTCCAAGATACCGGATTCAGCATCTGTGCTTGCATGGCACCCCATGTCAGTAGGGTAATGGCCAGGAACGAGAGTAATCTTTTTATTTTCATTTTTCAGTAATGAATATTATTTCAATGTGCAAAGTTAATCATACTTTTTCTTTTTCCAATTTTTATAACTCTAAAAAAAACATAACATTGTGCTAATATATCAAATTTATTCCTACCTTTGTACGTTTAAACGTAAATCAAGCTATGATAGCAAGCATTATCGACAACACTCAACTTGCAAAATTGGTGGAACTCGTTGCTGGCGTTAATCGCATCGTGATAACGTGCCACAAGAAAGCCGATGGCGACGCCATTGGCTCGTCGCTTGCACTTTGCCGGGTGTTGTGCAATATGGGGAAAAATGCTACCGTTATTATACCTGATACACTTCCTTCCACATTGGAGTTTGCTGTGATGGGAATGGATTATGTGACTTTTACCCGCAACGAGGTGAAAGCAACGAATATCATCAGGAATACACAATTGATCATCGCCCTCGACTATAACACTTTCTCGAGAACCGAAGCCATGGCTACATGGCTTGAGCAGGCGCAAGTGCCTAAAGTGATGATTGATCACCATCTTGACCCTGACAAAGTGTTTGACGTAGCTATATCTCATCCAGAAAGTTCATCAACTTGTGAACTAGTCTATCGTGTGGTCATACAGGCAGGTTGGAAAAGATATATAGATAAAACAGCAGCGTCTCAGCTCTTTGTAGGCATGATGACCGACACGGGAAATCTGGCATTTAGTTCATCTTATCCCGAAGTATATGAGATTATGGCCCAACTCATGAGTTATGGCATCGACAAGCCTTATCTTTACAAAATGGCAATTGACACGTTGTCACTTAACAGCCTTTTGCTCCAAAGCTATGCGTTGTTACACAAAATGACCATTCTTGACGACTCAATTGCCTTAATCACTCTTGACAAGTCTGATCTTGAGAAATACAATTACAAGACTGGAGATACCGAGAGGTTGGTGAACCGGCCATTATCTGTTAAGGAGATATACTGGTCTACTTTCATGCGCGAAGATCCTGACTGCATAAAAGTGTCGATGCGTAGTGAGGGCGACTTTGCAGTTGATGGACTATGTTCCAGATATTTTGGCGGCGGTGGACATAAACATGCTGCCGCAGGTGAGTTCTATGGTAGCATGGAAGATGCCGTTTCCCTTTTCCTCACTATTGTTGACAATATAAAAAAAGAATCAAAAATATGAGTAACTCAAGAAAATTTACAATTCTGATGGCTTTAATGGCTTTGATGGTGATGTCGTCATGCAAGGATAATGAGAGCTATGCCGACTTGCTGAACAGTGAGCGCCAAGCCACTAACGCCTATCTTGCCAATTGCCGTGTAGTTAATCAGATTCCTGCCGACACTGTTTTCGAAGTGGGGAAGGATGCTCCTTACTATCGTATCGATCCCGAAGGAAGGGTCTATATGCAAGTCCTTAAAGCATCTGACCGTAAGACCGATAAGGCTAAGACTTCTGAAAAAATTTACTTCAGATACATGCGTTACAATCTTATTTACTGGTACAAGTATAATGAAATGATTGGTTCGGGTAATGAACAAGACATGCAGGCAGCAACCACCTATTTCCAATATAATGACTTCTCGCTTACTATTTCCTCGCAGTGGGGTTATGGTATTCAGCTCCCATTGACATTCCTTGGGGTTGACAGCGAGGTGAACCTTATTATTAAGTCACAATATGGATGGGCAAACGAGATTTCAAATGTACAGCCTTATCTGTATCATGTGCGCTATTTCCGCAATCAGATATAATTTTCTAAATAATTGAAATATGTCACTTATTAAATCTATCTCAGGCATACGAGGCACCATTGGCGGTAAAGCTGGTGATGGCTTGTCTCCTCTTGATATTGTAAAGTTTACAAGCGCCTATGCAACCTTCATTCGTCGCAACACTGGTAGTGAATCGAATGTGATTGTTGTTGGGCGTGATGCCCGATTGTCGGGACGCATGGTTCTCAATATGGTTGTCGGCACTCTCACTGGAATGGGGTTTGATGTGGTAAACATCGGTCTGGCTACGACACCTACAACCGAGTTGGCAGTGGTTTGGGAAAAGGCTTGTGGAGGCATCATCATTACTGCTTCTCACAATCCCAAGCAGTGGAATGCTCTTAAATTACTCAATGATAAGGGTGAATTCCTTGACGATGCACAAGGCAAGGAAGTTCTGCGCATTGCCGAAGCTGAAGATTTTGATTATGCCACTGTTGACAATTTGGGACGTGAGCAGAAGAATTACACTTATCTTCGCCGGCACATCGATGCAGTAAAAGCGCTTGACCTGGTTGACTTTGAAGCTATAAAGAATGCCGATTTTACTGTGGCAGTTGATGCTGTCAATTCGGTAGGCGGTGTTGCAATTCCTCAGATGCTCGAATCTCTTGGTGTAAAGAAGGAAAATATTATTAAACTGTTCTGTGATCCAACAGGAAACTTCGGTCATACTCCAGAACCCATCCCTGAGAATCTTACTGCTATTCAGGATTTGATGAGGAGTGGCAAGGCCGACGTGGGATTTGTCGTTGACCCTGATGTTGACCGCTTGGCAATAGTTATGGAAAACGGGGAGTTCTTCGTTGAAGAGTATACACTGGTGGCTGTAGCTGATTATGTCCTATCGCACACACCTGGATCTACAGTGTCTAATCTGTCTTCTTCACGAGCATTGCGTGACGTCACACAGGCTCATGGTTGCAGTTATACTGCAGCTGCTGTTGGCGAAGTGAATGTTACCACCGAGATGCGTCGCACAGGTGCAGTGATTGGAGGCGAAGGCAATGGCGGTGTTATCTATCCTGAGTTGCACTATGGTCGTGATGCCCTGGTGGGAGTGGCATTATTCCTTACTTTGCTTGCAAAGAGTGGCAAGAAGGTTAGTGAACTGAAAGCTACTTACCCTCAGTACAGCATTGCAAAAACTAAACTCCAGCTTACTCCTGAGATGGATGTGGACAAAATTCTCAAGGCTGTAGAGGACCATTATAAAGATGAACGTCTCACTACAGTTGATGGAGTAAAGATTGACTTTGAAGATGGTTGGGCACACCTGCGCAAGAGTAATACCGAGCCCATCATCCGAATCTACAGCGAGGCTCACACTATGGAGCTGGCTCAGAAGTTGGGAGAGGATGTAAAGAAGATAGTAGAAAGTCTTATCTGATAAATGAAAATAGTATAGTTGCGTGCCACACACATATCTGCGACACGCAACTTTTTTAATAATTACATAAATCATAATCAAAATCATGAAAAAGTTTTTATCGTTCTTTTTGTTAGTAGCTGTTCTTGCTGCTTGCAATCCTCCAAAAGAGGCGAAAACTAACTACCAGCTGCCCGACGTTGCCGATGTGGTAATGTATCAGGTTAATCCTCGTGTGTTTGCCCCTGAAAATTCTCTGAAGGTGGTTGCTCAACGAGTAGATTCTATAAGTCAGCTTGGTGCAAATGTGATGTGGGTAATGCCCATTTATCCAATCGGTAAGGAGAAGAGCAAGAACTCTCCATATTCGATTAGTGATTATAAGCAAGTAAATCCAGAGTTTGGTACCATTGATGACATGAAGGCTCTCGTTGATTCTTGTCACGCTCATGGTATGTCGATAATTCTTGACTGGGTGGCTAATCATACTGCTTGGGATAATGTTTGGATGAAAGACCACAAAGATTGGTATACACAAGACAGCACAGGTAATGTAATCTTCCCTCCTGGCACCGACTGGACCGATGTTGCCGACCTTAACTATGACAACAAGGACATGCGTGCAGCAATGATCGATGCAATGAAGTTTTGGATTGTAGAAGTTGGTATTGATGGATTCCGTTGTGATGTCGCCGATCAGGTACCCGCCGACTTTTGGAAAGATGCAATCACTCAATTGCGTGCTGCTGCAGGTAAGCGTAACATCTTGATGCTTGCCGAAGGTGCCAACCCTGACAATTTTACTGAAGGTGGCTTCGACATGAATTATGCATGGGGCTTCATGGGAGCACTTGACAGTGTGTTCGTTAAGGCAGGAAAGGCAAGCTATCTGATAGATATGGATAAGAAAGAATATGGCGAGATTCCTGAAGGCAAAGTGAAACTTCGCTTCATTACTAACCACGATGAGGCTACCAAATATTCAACCGTACAGCAATTCGGTAGCATTGACGGTGCACTAGCTGCATTCATCTCCACTACATTCCTCCATGGTGGCATGCTTGTATATGGCTCGCAAGAGGTGGCTTATCCAGAAAAGATTAACTTCTTCCAGTTTGTTCCTGTTGATTGGAATTCTAATGCCGAAGTTTATAATACATATAAGAAACTTATAGATGTTTATAAGCAGAATGCAGCTTTTAGAAAAGGTGCTCTAGCTACTTTCCCCGACGATAATGTTCTTGTGTTCGAAAGAAGTGACAATGACGGCAAATTCCTCGTTGTAGTTAATGTTCGCAATGAAAAACAGACATTAAAAGCCATACCGCAGGAATGGCAGGGTGTTGAAGTTGCCGATGTTATGACCGGAGAAAAAGTGAAACTTGAGAAATCCCTTGATTTGGAACCATTCAAGTACATGATTCTCAAGAAATAATCTTATCCTTTACATGATATGGAAAAGGCTGTCACTATCGTGAGTGGCAGCCTTTGTTTGTTCATAAAAGTGGATTACTCCCACTTGAAGTTTTCAGTTCCAGCGCCAATCTCAAAATGAAGTTTCACGATACCAAGATCTACTTTGGAGTAAAATCCTAGTCCATGCCTTGCGCTTACTTTTTTGCCATTGAGTGTGAACTTGAATTTTTGCTGATTTATGGCAGTGGGTGCGAGTAGGGCACAGGCAATACCTTTCTGATACCAGTAAGGTGCTCTATGCACATTGGTAGTGCTAACGTCATTGGGTGATTTTAACTTGTGCTCAACACCTTGTGTGGCTCCATAGCCTAAAGATATAAGGCACACCAGTTTTTCTCCATCAGCTATATCTAATACTGCGCCTATTTTCTTGTAGCTCAATCCAACCCAGCATGTGTTTAACCCCATCATCTGTGCTTCGAGCACCAGTTTTTCGCCATAATAGCCTATCAGTTCATCAAGTTTGTCGCTTTTCTTTCCTATCATGGCAAAATAGTTCCTTACCCCGCTGAACTTCCCGTAACGAGCAAGCAGACTTTCACCGAAAGAACGAGGCTCATCGGTAATAAGCTGGATGTGCAGGTTGCTTGCTTTGTTGTATTCGTTCACAAGCTTTTCCAGTTTGTCAAGCTTCTCAGTTTCAATCTCTTTGTCAGTGTAATGCCGTACTGAGTGTCGGCTTCTTATCGCATCTATGATATCCATTATTACAATATAGTTTCGAGATAAGTTTTGAGTGTCTTCATGCCACATTTATCGTAGAAAGCACGGGCTCCGGGATTGCATTCCCACACATTTAGTGTCACATTGTAGAAACCATTTTTGCGGGCATATTCAATGGTGTGGTCATAAAGTCGCTTGCCAATGTGCTGATGCCTCCATACCTCGTCGACACACAGGTCATCTATGTATAACGTCTTCACGTCTGTGCGGTTGTTGTCATTGATAAACTGTTCTACGATGCAGAAACAGTATCCCACTACCTGGTCATTATTGTCAGTAAAGACAAATATGGGTCGCTGCTCAGTGTCAGCAATAATAATCCTTAATTCTTCGTCGGTGTACTTGCGGTTTCCGCTTTTGAACAAATCGGGACGCCCATTTGCATGCACGTTGTTAACCTGTGTGAGGAGTTCATGTATTCGTGGGATGTCTTTGTTCTCTGCTTTACGAATCATCATAATACAAAATTTTTCACAAAATTACTATTTTCGCCTCTAATAACAAAAAAATACGATACTTCAAGAAAAAAATGACAGTTTTGGTGTTCTTTAGATTATTTTTTGTAAATTTGTAGGTTTAATTATTTAAAGATCTAATAGATGAAAAGTTATAAGTTTGTAATAGTGGTGATTATTGCTTTTTTCACTGCTTCAGCAATGGCACAAAATAGTTGGGTGGCTCAGGTCGAAGACATGATGGGGCGGGGAGAATTCAAGAAGGCTGAGAACTTTATGAAATCTCTGCCTAAAAAGACGCAAGTGTCCGAGGAGGTACGCATCGACTCTCTTAACACCATAATGGGGCGTATCCGCAAGGATTTTACCATGACTCCCGAAGAAGGTGCAAAATTGATACGCGAGAAAATGCCTAATGCAACTGACGAACAGATAGCTCGTTGGAAACGTAATCACAAGATTGAATATATGGTAATTGACGGTAAAGAATGGTGGTTCCGCAAGTCGGTTAGGAACTTATGGCTACTTGCCGATGAACTGAAGGAAGATCAGAATGCCGATAAGATGGAGACTTATAACATACGTCGCAAGTATTATCTTGAGGCAATGCAGTCGCCTGCCGATGCTAACGGATTGCGAGACTGGCGACATGTGAACATAAAGTTCTATCTTGATGTGAATGCCGATGCAATTCCCGATGGGGAGACCCTTCGAGTGTGGATGCCATTCCCTTATGAGAACCTGCGTCAGCGAAACATCAAGCTTGAGGACAGCAACCGTCCAGTGATTTTCAGCGAGGGCAGCAAGCATCACACTGTATATATGGAGGCAAAAGCCCAGAAAGGCAAGCCCACACATTTTGAATATACTTTCAGTTATGATGTCGCCGAGCGCCACATCTGTCAGCAAGACCTACTTGCTATGCTTGAACCTTACGACAAAAGCAGCGAGGAATACAAGGAGTTTACTGGCGATTATCCTCCTCACATTGTGATAACTGACGATACTCGCGCCCTTGCAAGAGAGATTGTAGAAGGTGAGACAAATCCTGTGCTTCAGGCATCAAAGATTTTTGACTGGATTTCGATGACCTATCCTTGGGCTGGCGCCCGTGAGTACAGCACCATTAAGAATATGCCTGAATATGTGATGGCTAATGGCCATGGCGATTGTGGACAGGTTGCTCTACTTTACATTACATTGGTACGTAGCCTTGGAATTCCCGCAAGATGGGAGAGTGGCTGGATGATTCATCCCGATGAGGTGAATTGGCATGATTGGGCTGAAACCTATTTTGAAGGTGTGGGTTGGGTGTCTACCGACCAGTCTTTCGGACGTAGTGCTGTTGGTACGCCGATGAATAGTTATTATACCACAGGTATTGACCTCTATCGAATGGCATCAAATGAGACAATTGGCGACAAACTCAGTCCAGAGAAGAAATACATTCGCAGCGAGACTGTCGATTTTCAGCCTGGCGAAGTTGAGTGGCGCAAAGGAAACCTCTATTATGATACATGGAAATCACATTTAGTAGTAAACTCCATTACTAAAATCAAATGATACAGATGAAACGAAATCTAATCCTGCTGCTTATGGCTGCAGTAACCGTTGCGGCGAGTGCTGCCGATGTTGAAACGGTGTTGAAAGAACTGAAATCGCGATTCGCTCCCGACAAGCGAGTGGCAATTTGGGATGTCACATCGACAACTCAGGATGGTGTGGTGATACTTGATGGCAAGGTTGGCTATCAGGAGCAATTAGATGTCATTAATGCCGAGCTGGCGAAGAACAACATTACTTATAAGAATAATGTGAAAGTACTCGCCAACGATATTGAGAATGGGAAAAAATGGGCTCTTGTGAAACTTTCGATTGCCACACTCCGGTGTGACCCTAAGCATTCAGGCGAAGTTGCCACTCAGGCAGTTATGGGTACACCACTGCGCGTTATTGAGATTGACGACGATTGGTGTCGTGTACAATGCCCTGATAATTACATTGCTTATGTTCCTGAAAGTTCATTGCAGTTTGTTTCAGAGAGTGAGCTGAAAGCATGGAACGACGGTTTTCGTTACATAGTTACTGTCTATGATGATCGCCTCGTTACACAGCCTGGGGGCGATGAAACCGTCAGTGACCTGGTGCTTGGGTGTATCCTTAAGGTTCAGACGCTGAAGAATGGCTGGGCTGAGTTGTGCACCCCCGATGGGCGTAAAGGTTGGGTTTTGAGTTCAAGCGTAGAGTATTTTGATAATTGGGCAAAGCAGGATCTTGATCTTGACAAGATTGAGAAGACTGCCAAGCGCATGATGGGTTCTAGTTATCTATGGGGTGGTACCTCAACTAAAGTGACTGACTGCTCAGGACTTGTGAAAGTTTCCTATTTCTCTAATGGTATCATCCTGCAGCGCGATGCCTCTCAACAGGCTCTCACCGGTCTCAAGATTGCCGACTGGCATGATGCACAGCTGTGTGACTTGTTATTCTTCGGCAACAGTTCGACAGGGCGCGTTACTCATGTGGGGCTTTATCTGCGTGACGGCAAGTACATTCATTGCTCAGGACGTGTGAAAATAAATGACCTGAATCCTGAAGCAAGTGATTATCTGTATTCTCCATTGTCAATCAGTCGTATTGATGGGCAGATAGGAACTCGCGGCATACAATATGTGCGCGACAATGATTGGTATTTCAATAAATAATTAACAATAAATAATAATAACATGAATCGAAGAAAATTTTTGGTTGGTACCGGTCTCGGACTGATTGCAGCTTCGGCACCAATCTCTATCTCCGCAAAGGGAAAAGCTACACGCAAAGTGGCGAAGACAGGTCGGCTGAATCTGTCGTTTGAGCCTTATGAACTGAAATTGCGGCACGCATTTAATTTGGCACGCTATAGCCGCACAACCACCCCCGATGTGCAAGTGCAGCTCGAATATGATGGCATCATCGGTTATGGCGAAGCATCGATGCCTCCTTATCTGGGCGAGTCGGTAGAAAGTGTTACCAAGTTCTTAAGCAGCCTTGATCTAAGCCAGTTTAACGATCCGTTCCGTATCGATGACATCCTGTCATATGTTGACAGTGTTGCACCTAATAATCGTGCTGCTAAGGCCAGTGTCGACATTGCTCTTCATGACCTGCTAGGTAAGATTATGGGACAGCCTTGGTACAAAATCTGGGGTTATGATCCAGCAAAGGCTCCTGTAACAAGTTTCACTATCGGTATTGATACCGAGGAAGTGGTAAGGCAGAAGGTAAAAGAGGCGGCTCCTTATAAATTGCTTAAGGTTAAAATGGGTCTTGATAATGACCAGGAAACCGTTGAGGTAATCAAGAGCATGACCGACGTGCCCATTTGTGTTGATGTAAATCAGGGTTGGAAAAACAAAGAAGAGGCTTTGGAGATGTGCTACTGGCTCAAAGACCGTGGCTGTATCTTCGTTGAACAGCCTTTCGACAAAACAATGATTGATGAGACTGCTTGGCTGCGAGAACGCTCACCACTGCCCATCATTGCTGACGAGGCATTTCAGCGCCTTCCTGATATAGTGAAGTTTAAAGGTGTTTATGACGGTATCAACATTAAGCTCATGAAGAGTACTGGTTTGTACGAGGCCCATAAGATGGTGACTCTGGCACGTGCTCTTGACATGAAGGTGATGATAGGCTGTATGACTGAGACATCATGTGCGGTAACTGCTGCTGCCAACCTATCGCCAGTAGTTGATTTTGCTGACCTTGACGGCAACCTTCTTATTGCCAATGACCGCTTCGATGGAATGACCGTTGAGAACGGTAAGATTACTCTGCATGATATCCCTGGTATTGGCATCAAACCTATAAAGAAGTAAAATCTTTTCTAAATATGATTGAGGTGCGGCATCAGTTCGATGTTGCACCTCTTGTTTTTGTCATTGGGTTATTGTGACATTTATATTATCAATGAGCCTATTTGGAATACCAGAGCTGAGACTATCCAAGCTACTGCAGTAGTATAGAGCGCGGCAAATACAGCCCATTTCCAGCTGCCTGTTTCTCCCTTGATGGCAGCTATGGTAGCTATGCATGGAAAATACAGTAGTACAAAGAGAAGGAAACTGAATGCAGCAAGTGGTGTGATTCCATCGGCAGTCATTTTTGCATTGAGGGTGTTATACTTAGTTGAGTCATCACTGGCTTTTTCGTCTTCTGCAAAACTTTCGTCATTGCTGTATATCACGCCCAAAGTCGAAGCTACAATTTCTTTTGCTCCTACACCGGCAAGCAGACCCACATCAAGTTTCCAGTCAAAGCCATTAGGTGTAAATGCAGGTTCAATAGTCTTTCCTATCATGCCAAGATAGCTGTGTTCCTGTTGCTCTTGGCCTGTCTTGTAGGCGTCATGATTAGGATAATATCCCAGGAACCACACTATAATTGAAGCCACGAGGATGATACCTCCCATCTTTTTAAGGTATTGCTTGCCTTTTGACCATGTGTGTCGCCAGATGGCTTTGCCCGTTGGGAAGCGGTAGGGAGGCAGTTCCATGACGAATGGGGTGTCGTCGTTTTTGATGAGGAAACGCTTGAGTAGTCGGCTCATCAATATTGCAACCAATATGCCAATAGCATATAGTGATAGCATGATAACACTTTGATAACTTGCAAAGAATGCACCTATTATCATTATGTAGATGGGTAGACGGGCCGAGCAACTCATAAAAGGCAACACAAGCATTGTTATTAGTCGGCTGTTGCGGCTTTCAATGGTTCGAGTTGCCATGATTGCAGGCACATTGCAACCAAAGCCCATTATCATTGGGATGAATGACTTCCCGTGAAGTCCCATGCCGTGCATGAGCTTGTCCATGATAAATGCTGCTCGTGCCATGTATCCCGAGTCTTCCATAATTGATATGAAGAAATATAGAATCAGGATTTGTGGCAAGAATACTATAACCGACCCCACACCTCCTATTACACCATCGGCAATCATCGCTTTGAGTGGGCCGGCTGGCATGTAGGTGTTTACAATGTTTTTCAGCCATTCTACGCCTGCGTCAATCCAGTCCATGGGGTATTGTCCTAATGTAAATGTCACCCAGAACATCAGCCATAGGAAAAGGAAAAACAAAGGGAATCCTAATAGCCTGTTTGTGACAATCTTGTCAAGAACCTTGGTAATTTGATGTGCGTCGGGATTGCCACCTTCTACTAGAGATTCTTTTAAGGCTCCGTTGATGAATCCGTATTTTGCGTTCATTATCGCATTCTCGCAGTCATCTTGTGTAATATCCTTGATGAGCTTGACCTGATCGTCTCTTGCATCAATAATCTCTTTACCATTTGGTAATGTCATGGCCATTCTTTCAGCTTCGGCATCATTTTCTAGCAGTTTGATGGAAAGATAGCGCAATGAGTAGCGGTGCCTGATTTGAGCGTTCTTTTCGAGTTCGCTTTTCACGATGGTGATCGCTTCTTCAAGATCTCGTCCGTGGTTGATGTGAATGTGGCGGAATACGTTATTCTTCACTTTGCCGCCACTGGCGAAATCTTCCTCATGGTCAATATGCTTGCTGTATTCCTTGTGCCAGTTCTGTATCTCTTCTGCTACCTCAGGGTTTATATTGCCTTTTTTGTCAATATAGTCAACACCCTCATACATATTGATTATAATATGGAATAATAGATCAACGCCTTTTCCTGTCTTGAACACTGTGGGTATCATCGGCACGCCAAATAGCTGACCAAGTTTGGCCGTGTCGAGTTTGTCACCTTTACGTTCCAGATCATCATACATGTTCAAGGCACACACCATGCGCAAGTCCATGTCAATCAGTTGCGTTGTCAAATACAGATTGCGCTCCAGATTACTTGAATCAATAACGTTGATGATGACGTCAGGGGTCTTTTCAATAATTTGTTTGCGCACATATAATTCTTCAGGGCTATAGGCAGTCAGTGAATAGGTGCCAGGCAGGTCAATGAGGTTGAATGTGTATCCTTCAAATTTGCATTGACCCTCTTTAGCATCAACTGTTACGCCACTGTAGTTTCCCACGTGTTCGGTAGCACCACTGGCAAAGTTGAATAATGATGTCTTGCCACAATTGGGATTTCCCACAAGCGCTACATTGATTGTGCGTCGCTTCTTGGTTGCTAATTCTTTGAGCTGTTGTTCGTTAAGGTTCGACTCAACAACCTCTCTGCCGTTTGATGGGAGGCTGTTGTCAGGTGATTCTATAAGTTTGCCTACTTCTTCTTCGCTAACTACTTCAATCATGGCTGCTTCTTCGTGCCTCAACGACAGTTCATAGCCCAGAATCTTGTATTTCACAGGGTCTTGAAGCGGAGCGTTGAGTATTACCTCGACGGTTTTTCCTTTTATGAATCCCATCTCGATAATCCGTTTGCGGAAACCGCCGTGGCCAAGCACCTTGACTACAATGCCTTTTTCCCCAGTTTTCAGTTCAGATAGTAGCATATTTTAGTTTAATATAATTCTGGTTGCAAAATTACTCTTAATAATTATAGTAGGCAATACCTATATGTTATTATATTGATTATATAATTAACTAATATTAGTGATTGTGGTTTGTTGAATTTTTACTTTAGTATTCATCTGCTTTTACACTGTTACCCAGACTGTTGTATGCAAAACGCCATTAAAGCCAATCTAAAACATGGTTTTTAAATTTTACAATAAATACATTATGCTATTTTTCACCTGTTTTAATCGTTTTAACAAAATATATTTTTGGTATAATGATTTAATTATTAATTTTGTAAAAAAATAGCACAATATTATGTACGATTACATTTCTGGCAAATTGAATGAGGTAAATCCTGCCTATGTCGTTATTGACAACAATGGTATTGGATTCATGATTAACATCTCTCTGACAACATATAATTATATTTCAAAACAATCAAAGGATGAAATAACTAAACTCTTTGTGTATGAAGCAATACGAGAAGATGCACATGTGCTTTTCGGGTTCGCTTCCAAGCATGAGAGAGAATTGTTCATGATGCTCATCAGCGTGAGTGGAGTAGGTCCAAACACAGCCAGAATGATACTGTCATCGCTCTCGCCTGAGGACCTTGAGCAATGCATTGCCAGTGGTAACGTTGGACTATTGAAATCGGTAAAAGGAATCGGTGGAAAAACAGCTCAAAGGATATTAGTTGACCTGAAAGATAAAATAAAAGTGGCTGGTGATACGTTATTAGATAGTAATAGCGCACCGAGTGCAGTCTTTGACGAGGCACTTGCCGCGCTTGTGATGTTGGGATTCACGCAGCAAATGTCACAAAAAGCGCTTAAGAAGCTACTTAAGGAAGACCCATCGATTACGGTCGAAGCAGCAATCAAGAAAGCTTTGAAAATGATGTGACAGTCAGATGTTTGGAGTGTGAGCCAACAAGGTTGAATTTAATTGTTGACGATGAATTTTTATAATTCAGCAAATAGACACAAAACATTGACGACACTGTTGCTTGGCATGATATTTTATGTCATGGCATCGGGTGTTGCTCATGCACAATATGCTAAGTCAACAATTACTCCGCCACCTCCTGTGCCTGACAAATCGGCCCAGAACGAAGATGGCAAAAAGAAAAGCAGTGTAAAGATGCGTTACCAAGTGCATCCCACTGTTCCCGAGAATTACGATGATCTGAAACCGGGTGAATATGCTGCCGACCTGAAGGATCCCAGTAACATAACTACCGAGGCCGAATACGACTATGAAACCGGTTGCTACATTATTCACACTAAAGTTGGTGATTATGATGTAGTAACACCTTTCATCCTCACTGCCGATGAATATAACAATCTCACGCTGCGTGAATCAATGATGCAGTATTATCGACAGAAGAATGCCGAAACTGCCGAGGAGAAAAAGAAGAATCCATTCAATTTCCTAGATATGCAGTTCGGACTTGGGCCTCTGGAAAAGATTTTTGGCCCTGGTGGAGTACAACTTAAGACTCAAGGATCGGTACAAATCAAAATGGGTGTAAAGACTAACAAGACCGACAACCCAGCTCTGTCTCTCTCGGCAAAGCGTAAGACATATTTTGATTTCGACCAGAAGATTCAGGCAACCATTAGTGCTTCGGTTGGTGACAAGATGAAGTTTAACATGACTTACAATACCGATGCGACCTTCGAATTTGATAACAAGAATCTTAAATTGGCCTACGAAGGCAAAGAAGATGAAATTATCAAGAACATTGAGGGTGGTAACGTGAGTATGACAACAGGATCGACCCTCATTAGGGGCGGATCTGCATTGTTTGGTGTGAAAACAAAGCTTCAGTTTGGTAAACTGACTGCAACAGCGCTCGTGTCACAGCAGAATTCAGAATCTCAGACCGTAAATACCAAGGGAGGCGCACAGACCACCGAATTTTATATTACAGCCGATAAGTATGACCAGAACCGCCACTTCTTCCTGGCACACTTTTTTCGTGACAATTACGACACTTGGACATCTAAGTTGCCTTTGGTCTCTAGTGGTATCAACATAACACGAATTGAGGTTTGGGTAACTAACAAGCGTGGCAACTTCAACGAATCAAGAAATATAATGGCGTTTATGGATGTGGCTGAAAACCAGCATATCAGCAATAGCCATTGGACATCAACTGCTTCGTCAGCTAATCCAACCAACAATTCTAACACTCTACTCACCGAAATTAAAGATAATTATCCCGAAGCACGATTTATCAGCCAGGCGGCCAATGCCTTGGCTCCGCTCAGCGCCTATGATTTTGAAGGTGGAAAAGACTATGAGAAGATAGAGAGTGCACGCCTTTTGAGTTCTAATGAATATAAGGTGAACACTTCATTAGGTTATATCTCGCTGAACACTGCTTTGGCAAGCGATGAAGTGCTTGCTGTGGCTTACCAGTATACCTACATGGGTAACACCTATCAGGTGGGTGAGTTTGCAAGCGATATTGCTTCGACCGAGCAGTCTTTATATGTCAAGATGCTCAAATCAACAACGATCAACACCCAAGTTCCTATGTGGGACTTGATGATGAAGAACGTATATTCTTTGGGCGCTTATCAGGTTCAGAAGTCACACTTCAAGCTGAACATTAAGTATCTGAGTGACACTGCGGGTATCGAACTGCCATATATCAATGAAGGCGCCATTTCGGGAGTTCCTCTGCTAAGGGTAATGAACCTTGACCGATTGGATGCAAACAACGAATTCCATAGTGATGGCCGTTTCGACTTCCTCGATGGTTATACAATTACCACTTCGGGCGGAAAGGTGATTTTCCCCGTTGTAGAACCGTTCGGTTCGCACCTTCGCAAGAAAATTGGCAATGATGCTATTGCCGACAAATATGTTTATGAGGAACTGTACCGCATGCAGATTACTGAGGCGCAGCAGGTGCAGGACAAAAACAAGTTTGTACTCGCTGGTGAGTATCAGTCAACTAATAAAAACACTATCAGCCTCAACGCCACTAACGTGCCTCGTGGGTCGGTAATTGTTACAGCTGGCGGTGTGACGCTAACCGAGAATAGCGACTACACCGTCGACTATACTATGGGTACGGTCACTATTACCAATCAAAGCATCATTGACGCAGGAACTAACATCAGCGTGTCGCTTGAAAATCAGTCTACTTTCAGCACTCAGCGCAAGACTCTTCTCGGCCTTGACCTGGATTATGCCTTCAACGATGATTTCCACATCGGTGGTACGGTAATGCACTACGGCGAGAAAAATATCGTCGAGAAAGTAGCAATCGGTAACGAGATTGTCAACAATACCATTTGGGGTGCTAGAATTTCTTATAAGAAAAACTTCATGTGGCTTACTAACTTGCTCAATAAGATTCCTACAGTAAATGCCACTGCTCCTTCATCGGTGAATTTCAATGGTGAGTTTGCACAACTGTTGCCACACCAGTCTCGCACGGGCTCCAATGCCGGCAGCTCCTATATCGATGACTTTGAATCTACTCAGACAGGTGTTGACTTACGTTCTCCTTATTCGTGGTTCCTTGCACCAACTCCATACGATAATGCTAATGATGCTCTCTTCCCTGAGGCTGCTTTGACTGGTGATGTCAATTATGGAAAGAATCGTTCGTTGCTTTCATGGTACTATATCGACCGCTTGTTTACTCAACGTAATTCTTCTTACGTTCCCGGTTACATAAAAAATGACTTAGATCAGTTGTCAAATCCTTATGTTAGGGAAATACCTTACACTGAGGTGTTCCCGGGCCGTGAACTTAACTATGGTGAGTTGTCAACCATCCAAACCTTGAATCTCTCATATTATCCTAAAGAAAGAGGTCCTTATAACCTTGATGCAGAGAATATAGGTCCAGATGGCTATCTGCTGAATCCTGAAAAACGCTGGGCTGGTATCATGCGCAAGATTGACAATACCGATTTTGTTACTAACAATGTTGAGTATATAAAGTTCTGGTTGCTAGATCCTTTCCTTGACGATTCTAATCCTAACAAGGAAGGAGGAGACTTCTACATCAATTTGGGAGAAATCAGTGAAGATATCTTGAAGGACGGACTCAAGAGTTATGAGAACGGACTTCCATATATTGATAGCGAAGCCGAGGCTGTCAAGGAAACTGCTTGGGGTAGGGTGCCTACCAAGTCGTCACTCACCTATGCTTTTGAAACTGCTACTGGTTCACGCATTAAACAAGACGTTGGTCTTGATGGCTTGAGCACTGCCGATGAGCATTCTTTCACGGCCTACAGTGACTATGTAAGCCGTCTGCGACAGAAGCTACCTGCTGAAACTATTGCACAGATGGAGAGTGACCAGTTCTCTCCACTTAACGATCCAAGTGGTGATAACTACCATTTCTATCGTGGTTATGACTATGATGAGCAGAAACTTTCTATTCTTGAGCGATATAAGCACTATAATGGCACTGAGGGCAACTCTCTCGCACAGGAAGATGCAGCTGATGGTATGTACCAGAGCTCACGCAGTGTGCCCGATGTGGAGGACATCAATCAGGATAATACCCTCAACGAGTATGAGCGTTATTTCCAATATAAAGTGTCGATTCGCCCCGAGGATTTACAGGTTGGACGCAACTATATTATCGATAAGCAAGAGTCGGTTCAGCGCACACGTAACGGAGAGGATCTGCATGTAACTTGGTATCAGTTCTGCATTCCTATCAAGAGCTATGAGAAAGTGGTTGGATCAATCAATGACTTCTCGTCGATACGTTTCATGCGTATGTTCTTAACTGGATTTAAAGAAACTACTCATTTGAGGTTTGCTACATTGGAGCTTGTAAGGGGCGAGTGGCGTAATTATGACTATAACCTGAATACCCGAAATGACGCTCCCGGCAATGGGATTATTGATGTTAATACTGTAAACATTGAGGAAAATGCCGGACGTGAGCCAGTGAACTATGTTCTGCCTCCAGGTGTGACACGTATCATTGATTCCGGACAGTCTCAGATCACTCAGCTCAACGAACAGTCCATGCAGATGAGAGTTGAGGGGCTTGAGGCCGGTGATGCTCGTGGTGTATATCGTAACACAAACCTCGACCTTCGTGTTTACAAGCGCTTGCAGATGTTTGTTCACAACGAGGCTTTCATTAACGATGCCACTAACCTCAAGAATGGTGATATCTCGCTCTTTGTGAGACTTGGCTCGGATGTGAAGAACAACTACTATGAGTATGAAATCCCATTGAATGTAACTCAGCCTGGACATTATAGCACTAACAGTTCGGCCGATCGTCTTGCCGTTTGGCCAAACGAGAACATGCTCGACCTTGACCTTGATGTGCTTACGGCTGTAAAGAAGAACCGTAATGCCGAGAAAATGGCTGGTAATCCTGAGGTTTCTTATACTCAGCGTTATCAGGAACAGGATCCAAACAATACCCGAAATCACGTCTATGTGATGGGTAATCCATCGTTAAGTAAAGTAAGGGTAATGCTCATTGGTGTGCGCAACAATACTGCGGGTACAACTAAGGATTTTACCGTCTGGGTTGATGAATTGCGAGTAACCGACTTCGATAGCGACGGCGGATGGGCAGCGAAAGCCAGCATGGTGCTGAACATGAGTGATATAGCTACGGTAAATGTGGGCTGGCACAAAGAAACCGACGGTTTCGGCTCGGTTGACCAGAGCATGAGCCAGCGGCGTCTGGACAATTATGATCAGTATAATGTGGCGGTTCAGGCCGACTTGGGGCGTTTCGTTCCTGAAAAGGTTAAGTTGCATGCACCCGTATATTTCTCATACAGCAATGAGAAAGTAACACCCAAATACAATCCTCTTGATGAAGATATTCTGCTTAAAGATGCTCTTGATGCATGTGCTACCGATGAGCAGAAAGACTCTATCAAGAACTATGCTGTTTCGGAACAGATAGTAAAGAACTTCTCTATTTCGGGACTGAAGTTCGACGTGAAGAGCAAGAATCCAATGCCTTGGGATCCGGCAAACTTCACTTTTAATTACTCATTCAACAAGCAGCATAAGAGCGACCCTGAGAACATCTACGAGAACACCAACGATTATCGAGGCAGCATGCAGTATAGCTGGACTCCTTATGTCAAGCCTTTCAAACCTTTCGGCAAGATGATTGACGCAAAGAACAAGAACATGAAGTTCTTTAGGGAATGGGAGTTCCGGTGGTTGCCCACATCATTGGCTTTCAGTACTAATATTTCGCGTTATTACTATGAGCAACAGACAAGAAATGAAACCGATGTCGACATAATTTTGCCAGTGTCGGTAAGTAAGAATTTCTTGTGGGATAGACAGTTTGCTTTGTCATGGAACTTTACCAAGTCGTTGAATATGTCATTCAACAGTCAGACTACGGCACATATCATGGAGCCTATCGGACAGGTTAACCGCCGATTATTCCCCGATGAGTACCGCGACTGGCGCGACAGTGTGTGGAGAAGTATTAAGGACTTAGGTACGCCATGGGCCTATAACCAGACGTTCACCGCTTCCTATAAAGCTCCATTCAGTAGCATACCTATCCTGAGCTTCATTACTGCCAATGCTTCATATAATGCCACTTATAATTGGCAACGAGGAACTACTATCGCCGATGTATTCTCAGGTAATACAATTGTTAACCAGTCGTCACTCAACATTGACGGACGTTTCAATCTTGAGACATTATATAGTAAGATTCCTTATCTCAGTGATGTCAACAAACGTTTCTCGTCAAGCGGAAATAAAAGAGATGATGGTGGCAAGAAGAATACTAAAAAAGCAAAGAAATTTGATCGAACTTTCCAGCTTAGCGCCGACACGACTACTGTTGTAAAGCACAACATGAATGTCAAGAAAGTGAGGGTTACTGCAACCACAGTTGACGGTAAGCGCTATCCCGTGAAATTTGAAATTAAGGATAACAACAACATTGAGATTCTTAATCGTGACAATAAGAGCATCAAGGTCACCGTCACCGAGGTGATGGGGTCCGACAAGAAGAATTTCTTTACTGAGTTGGGGCAATATGCAACCCGTCTTCTCATGAGTGTGCGCAATGTGAACGTCAAATGGCGTCATGTGCAGTCACTGTCGATTCCACAGTTCATTCCAAATGTTGGGGATATCTTTGGCCAGAACACTCATTATGATGTGATGGCTCCAGGATTAGACTTTGCCTTTGGTTTTGTAGGTCAGGATTATATCGATAAGGCAAAGTCGCGTGGATGGCTCATGGGTGATTCTACCCAGACTTCCCCGGCCATTTTCTCACGTACTCAAGAATTTAACGTTGAGGTGCAGGTTGAACCGATTCCAGGATTGAAAATCACTCTTACAGGTAACCGTTCCGATAATCGTACAAACCAGATCCAGTTCATGTATGATGATGTGGGTGTGCTATATTCTGGTAGCTATACCAAGACTCATGTCGCAATTGCAACTGCTTTGCGTGGTGTTTCGGCCGACAATGAATACCTCAGCGACGCTTTCACAAAGTTTTTGAACAATATCCCTATAATTGCCGAACGCATTCAGAACAAGTATATGGGCAAGAACTATCCCGACCGTGGATTTTTAAGGGGAACTGCTATGGCTAACACTCCATTTAACCCCGACAATGGTGCTGTCAATCTTGCCGGTAGTGATGTCATGATACCAGCGTTTATGGCTGCATATTCGGGAAGAGATGCAAGCAAAGTGAATCTCGACCCATTCCCAGGCATTAAGAGCATCTTGCCTAACTGGCGTGTTACTTATGATGGGCTATCACGTATTCCTGCCATTAAGAAAATTTTCAAGAGTTTCACACTCACTCATGCCTATCAGTGTACCTATTCGGTTGGCTCTTTCTCAAGTTATACTGACTGGATTTCACTTGGTGAAGGACTTGGATTTACTGCCGACGCACTTACAGGATCTCCTATTCCTAATTCTCCTTATAATATTTCGTCGGTGACTATTACCGAGAAGTTTGCTCCTCTCATCGGTGTTAATGCTACATTGAATAATGATTTGAGTATCAATATGGAGTATCGTGACTCACGAACTCTTGCTCTTAACATTTCTTCATTGCAGTTGGTTGAGACTCTGCAGAAGTCATTTGTCATCGGGGCAAGCTATAAGATTGCAAACTTTAATACAATTCTTAAGATTAAGAAGAAACAACAGGGAGTCAACAATGACCTTACACTCAATTTTAACCTGCAATATAACAACAATACTGCACTTATCCGTAAGATTGATGTCAATACCACCCAGGCAACAAGCGGCACTCGCACTCTCGGCATCAATTTTGCCGCTAACTATGTCATGAGTAAGCGCATTACAATTGGGGCATTCTTCGACCACCAGGTGAACACGCCTCTGGTTTCAACAACGGCCTATCCAACGACTAATACCAATTATGGTATCTCTGTAAATGTTTCTCTTGCGAAATAGTTCTCACTAAAGAACTCTTATATCTCAGTTGTCAATTGTCTTTGCTCAAGTTGCAGGATGATTGGCAATGTTTGTTTTTTGTACTTTTTTGTCGTTTTTTTTCATCATATATAGTTATTTAAGAATACTTTTTGTTGTATTTATTGTGTCGTTATTTCAAAAAAAATTATCTTTGCAATTAGATAACTATACTTAAAAACATAATATTATGTATACTTTTCATTACATCATCCACAAAAAGAGGTTCCCGGCATGGCTGGTGCTGCTTCTATTAATGACAATAAGTCCTGTGTTTGCACATGCTTACGAGTACGTGACCTTGAATGGTGGTACTGGTTATACTACGTCTTATTTGATTTCTAGATGCTCTGACAAGCATGTGAAAATAACTGGCGACGCAGTAACGCTTAATGTTTCTGGCAATCTGAGTATTAAGGAAATTTATGCTCCAAACACCAACGTAAACATTGTGCTCAGTAATCATGCAAAGTTCTACATCGATCAGGAAGTAGGTGTCACTATGTCGGCAATGAACGTGAAGAGCCTTACTATCTCAGGTCAAGGTTATATTTATATCACCGGAAATGGCACTGGTGTGGGGTTACATGGAGGAAAGCTCGAAGTGACAGGTACAACCGCCCAATTCACTGCCCGCAATGGCGATGCCATTGTGTGCAAAGAGGGTTCGTCAATTGAAATCAATAACAGTGTAGTCACTATTTCAGCCCCAGGTTTGGCTGTTGATCATTGGGAAGAATCTTCTCATTATGATATTAGTTCGTTTACAATCTCTGGAAGTCAGAGCCATGTCACAGTACATGGTTCAATCATGTGGGTAGATAGTTTCAATATTTATGATGGATGGGTCAGCATTACTAACACCCCAAAAATGACTGCAGTATTAGTGAAAAATGCTCTCATTGGCGGTGGAAAAACATGGATAAGTCAAGTTGGTTCTAACAATTCTAACAGTTCTACCTATGGAGGACTTTATGTGTCTCATAATGCCATGATTTCAAACTGTGAGCTTGAAATCAATGCAGTGGGTGATTATGGTATCTATGTTTCTAATGAATTGGAAATCAATAATGCCAAACTGAAATCTTTTGCCACGAGTGGAAGGATTGCAGGTATTTTTGGTTGGGTTATCAAGATTTTGGGTAACTCAAGCAATAGCGAGGTTCGTGCTGTTGGTGCTAAAGATGGCATCTGTGCGCAGTCGTCTGTTGAGATAGCTAATCATTTTCTTCTTGCAAGAGGTTATAATGGCGATGGTATTGTTGCGCCCAATATTTCTTTCAATGTTCAGCAAGGAAGCACTTATGAGGCTTACGGAAATTATCCTGTTGTTGCTAGAAGGAGTGTTCCTAACCCAACATTTAATCTCAAGCGTCCTATATGGCTTGTTGGCCAGCTCGAAGCAAGTAATCCCAACTCTATAGTTTCGGGTGGCGGGGTGATTGACTTTACTAGTGAAGGATATTATCAAAAGATTTTTGCTACATCTAATGGCAGACCTTATAGGGGCTATGTGAAAATAACAAGACCAAACATTGCTCTCATTACTGGCGTAAACAACCCATTCTTGTTACGTGGAAGTAGTAGTGCCACTAAATATGTGTTGCCAGGTGATACCATGCAGGTTAATATGAGTCCACTTAACCCTTATCTCAGTTATGAGAATCATATAAAAACAGTGAAGTTGTATAGACGAAATGAATATGGTAGTACTCTTATTAACAGCGAAGAAGTGTCCGGTGATACATATTTCTATACATTTACCCAGCAGGATTTAAATTGCTTTGTTACTGCTGAGGTGGAACTTGATGCTTATGATGGCTCGCTGCAGTCAAGACAATACTATGTCCGTAAAATTGAAAACTGGGCTCTTCCTACTAAACCCACATTAGCGTTTCTTTCGGGAAATATAAGGGTTACTAATGCGCGGACCATTCAGGAATATATCCTTCTGTCAGAGTCGCAATTCAATCAGTTCCTCAACAATCCTGATGATGCTAGTTGGTGGAAAAACGCACGGGTGCCAATCGGAACCACACTTACAATGACAGGAGGCACGATGGGTTCCATCAATTATGTAGTAACTCGTTATAAGGAGTCGGATACCATGTTGCCTGGTTATTTTCACGAACATGAATCTATCCTGCTCGACAATAACATTACTTTGACCACTGGGCTTTCGCTTAGCGTAACGGCAGCGAGCAGTGGAAATATTGCCGAGATGGAATACCTGGACGGCAAGGTGACCTATACCACAAAGAAAAATGGGGTGCTCAAGGTGACTTTTAACCCATTACCAGGCAATGCCACTGACTTTGAGGGAATCCTCGGTAAGGACTTCAGTATCGCCTATAGTGTTACTTATGGCTCTAATCTGTGTCAGCTATATGCCAATGCCGCGTGCACTACACCGCTTAGTGACAATACTCGATACAAGACAGTTTATCTGAAACCTCTCTTTAGCGGCGGTAATCAGCTTGAAATGATTGCCTCTTTGTCACCTGATAACGGCGGTCCTGACGACGTGATTGCATCAATACCCTTATATCTCAATGTGAGTGAAGATGATGGCACATTCATGCCATACATGCTGCTGGTTAACAATGGTGACACTCTGATAAATTATAACAACATTGCAGAGGGGATTCCATTCGTTGCGTTTCCGTCACGTGCAAGCCTCCCAGGCGATGTCATAGTAACATACCGAACCGTGCAAGGACCATTCCCATCTGTGGCATCTCAAGTATCTCGTATACCCACGTTTACCGTTGATAAGGAAAAACGTACAGTCTCCCTCTTCCCCAATACGAGTGAAATGCTTACTAACCACGTCTATTTCTTTTCGGTGTCACATAGAGTAAATAACGAAACATACGGCTACGGTTACCTCACGGTTAAAGTGGTTGAAAAGCCTATTTACAGCCTCAGCATTAATCCTCAGGAAGCAGAACTGCAACTGGGTGGTTCTCTGGATCTCAACATAACTAGTGACTTGGATGAGGCGTGGAGACAGTATATAAGTATTGGACACGCCACTTGCACTAGCAGCGACCCTAGCGTGGCAACAGCTGCTTATAACAATAGTAAACAGACCTATGTGGTGACTATGACAAACGATCCCGAAAAGATTGGTAAGAGTGCAACCATCACACTCAACATCAATGGAATTGAGGCTGCATGTGTGGTAACAGCTGCGGGCGAGACTTATCCATTGTGGATAGAAGGAAAGCAGGTTAACAGTGCAAACAAAGACGACATTAAGGGAGATGGAACGGTGAAATATGAAGGTGGCGCTACTGGTGGCCTTCTAAGACTTACCGGCTCGACGATCAATGGGGCGGGAAATACTCCTGGTATTAAGAGTGAGATTCCAATGCTTACTATTGATGTGCGCACTCCAGAAATCACTGTAAGCAGAGGTTCATATTTTTATGGAGACACATATTTCACAGGCGATGGATTCTTTAAGACTTCTACTTCTAATGATAATGCACTTTATGCTCGCAATATTGTAGTGCGTGATTCTGTTCGTTTGCGTGCATGGTCTGACGTTACGGGCTTTTATGCAAGCGAGTTGAGTGTTGTTGGCGATAGTGCCGAGGTACAAGCCTATAGTTACAATGATGCTTCGATGGTTGTTGAAAATAATCTTAACGGAACTATTACCCGTCCTCAGGGGGCTGTATGGAATCCTGAGACCGGATGGGTTGCAGTTGGACCTGATAATCTTGACAACTATGTTACGGCGGCTTATGTATATGTTAAGGGCAAGAAGAGTACTTTGGTTGGAGACGTTAACTGTGACGGCTCGGTAAATGCTGCCGACGTAACAGCCCTCTACGCTTACATTCTCAATCACATTACTACTTTTGAAGCAACAAGTGACGTTAATGGTGACCACTCTATTAACGCAGCCGATGTCACAGCTGTCTACAAAATTATACTGGGCAAATAATAAATGCATAATTCAAAATAGTTAGGCGTGCCGAGATTTTTTTGGCACGCTTCTTTTTTTGACCAAAGAGGGTTGTTCATCCATATTATCGTTTCTTATTGATAAGTCAGATGATTCATTAAGAGCTTATTTTTCCCTTTCTTCGTTTCATGCATTTTTTCTTGTCAATTATAGTTGATTAATAAGAATAATGATTATATTTGCAATTATAATATTAACCATAACAATTTTATTATGATGAAAAAAGTATTTGATATGTCCCATATGTGGAATGGTTTATTTCGTGTGATTATTGCTTTGGTGTTGGTAACGATTGCATTGCCAATGAGAGCGACCAGCTATACTTTTAAAGGATATAAATCTTCGCTCAAGTGTTCTGTAACTGGCGCCACTCTCATCAGTAATATTGATAAAACCAATTACAAACTTGTAGAAGCTGATGGTAAATATAGATACGAACTCAATTTTGAGATAGAGGAAGGTAGTGACTACTCCATCTCTGCAAATGGAGCTAAGAATAACTTCATTTACATGCAAGTGGGTGATTGGGACGGAACGATATTCCAGAAGGAGGCACCTTCTGGTTCTGTCTCAATGAGCGGTAAGGCGCGCAAAACAGATAAAGGTACATTTCAAGCTTCCGTTGTATATCATCCGGGTGTAGGGTTGATATCGGTTGTGATGAATTTCACTGTAAAGTCCAAGAGCAAAAAAGATACACAAAAGGCTCCTGCTGCACAGAGTTACAAGGGTAGCATGATTGGCTTGGGCTCGGAGATGGAATATTCATTCTCGGGTGGAACGGTGACGAATAAGTCGGATGTAAGATATGGCGGTACAGGCATGGTCAATATGAACATATTTGCTGACGGTGAAGTTGCGCCGGGATCCACTGTGACTGCATCTTGCAAAAACCCTGATGGCAGTAAGTATTACAACGAGGTGTATACCTCGATCTATGCCATACTCAACGATGGCTCAACGAAAAAGCTTAAAGAAAAGACTCAAGTAATGTCGGCGACAGTTTCGGCAACGGTTCCCAAAAATGCTAAACAGGTAAAGTTGGAAATGGGTCATAAAGGCCGCATGGGTAACTATGCCTGTTTTGTAACCTGGGACGTAAAGAAAGTAGCATCGGCATCGTCGCATGGTTCGTTCAATTGGGACGATACTCACAATCGTATCCGCTGCTCAAAATGTAATGGCCAATTCAGCAACTATTATGTGAACAACTTTATAGGTACCGTGGGAATAATGTGTAACTCCGATTCTAAAAAGAAATCACGTACATTGGATGTCAGCTTTGGCAGATTAGAGCCTATATACTATAACGACTATATATACACGGGAAATAATGACTGGTTGTTACTTGACAATAAAGATGATAAAGAGGTGCTGAAGATTTTTGGCGGCTCTAAAGTTCTTCTGCAGAAGCGCCTTTCCAATGGCAGTGACCGCTGGGTGGTGTATAAAGGCACGATTGTGGGCAAGAGTGTGAAACGTGCCGCCGAACCTTCATTCCAAATGACGAATTGCATTGCAACACCCACAGGCACTACTTATGTGCTTGAGGACGATGGTAAGACTTCGCGAGTTTTTTTGCTCGAAGGTTCGATGGAGGTGGTGAATAACAAAGGTTCCAAAAAGCAGACACTGCAGCCTGGACAAGTTGCCACCGTGACTAAAAATAGCCAAATAAATGTGGGGAATTTTGATGTGTCGGCAACTGCCAATAAATATGGAATCTCTGGCGTCTCAGCCCCTAAATCCTCCACTCAGCAAACCAACACAAAGACCAGTGGTAGCACATTGCAACAAAGCACTAATAGTGACAACACTATTTATGACGTCGCTGCAACGCAACCAGAATACCCCGGAGGTGCAGAAGCACTGAGTAAATTCATAAAAAGCAATATCAAGTATCCCGCCGACGCAAAACAGAAAGGCGTTGACGGAAGAGTGTTAGTGCAATTTGTTGTGGAAAAAGACGGCTCGCTGAGCAACATCAAGGTGGCGCGCAAGGGTAAACTCCCCTCGCTTGATGCCGAGGCGTTGCGAGTGGTTAAACTGATAAAAGGATTCAAGCCAGGCCGCAACGAGAAAAAACAACCAGTGCGTGTAAAATATTCTTTACCAGTGTCGTTTATACTGCCGTAATAAGTGTGTTGCTTTCTGTTTCAGCACAAATCTTAATGATATTGTTTCTAAACTTTAGCATTTAAGATATATGTATATCGGTGAGGGCATTTCAAGATATGTAAATGCCCTCGCTTCTTTTTTGATGTCATAAATTTGTGCAATTGTTTTTTCGTAATTTGGGAATTATGCTTATATTTGCCAATTAATTGAAATATTACTGTTATGGATGACGCATTAACTAAACGCCTTCAGAATGATGAGACTGGCTTGTTGACCTATGAGTATATTGCTAACAATATCAATAATGGCATTGAAGATGATCTTGATCTACTCGTTGATAACATCATTAGGGTGGATAAAAAAGGACAATTTGTGGTGAGTACTGCAAGATATCTAAACGCCATCGATAAGAAAGCCTATGAATTGCAAATAGACAAGCTTATTAAGGCCGCTATTACTGTTGACCGCGAAAGAGCATATTTACCAGTTCTTGCTGCTTCGATATGGGGTGATGACTACAAGCAACGCGCAACACAACTCACTGCCACTGACGACAATTTCAGGCGTGTCTATAAACGACTTTATCCTATCGGAATCTAAAACATCACAGAATGAATAAGATAAATAAATCAATATGGTGTGTGCTGGTCATTGCTGTTGCTTTGGGTGGTTATCTCGCATTGAATGCACAAACCACAAAAAAACCTGTTGAGCAGACTATGAACCCCGACTTGATTAATACCACAAAAGTGGTGCTTACTACATCCTTTGGCGATATTGTCGTTGCACTTTATAACGAAACTCCTCAGCATCGCGACAATTTTATTAAGCTGGTAAAGAACGGAACCTATGACGGCGTCCTGTTTCATAGGGTGATTAAGGACTTTATGGTACAGACTGGAGACCCTGATTCAAAAAATGCGGCTTCTGATTCTCAGCTTGGGGCTGGAGGACCTGGATATGACTTGCCAGCCGAAATTGTTTATCCTAAATATTTTCACAAGAGGGGAGTACTTGCTGCTGCACGTGAGGGTGATCAGGTGAACCCTGAGCGCAAGAGCTCTGGTTCACAATTTTATATCGTTACGGGCCGCCGTTTCTCAGAATATCAGCTGGGAGTGATGGCCGACCGATTGGCATCTCAGTCAAAGGCAAGTATTTTTAAAGAACTCGCCATGGGACGTATGGCCGAGGTTAATACACTCTTGGCTCAAGGCGATACCCTAGCTGTTGCAGCCATTGAAAAGGAACTACAGAAGCGAACAGAAGAAATCTATAACCAACATCCGGTTCAATTCACTCAAGAGCAGATTCAGGCTTATTCTACCATTGGAGGCAGTCCACATCTCGATGGTCAGTATACCGTGTTTGGCGAGGTGATTTCGGGGATGGATGTTGTTGACAAGATTCAGAATGTGACAACTGCTGAGCATGACCGTCCTGTTGATGACGTGAAAATAGTCTCTGCTCGAATCATGGAATGACTGTGCGATGATTAATTTCAGAACTCATCGTTTAAGCAATGGCCTTAGGCTGGTGCACCATTATGACGCAACCACAAGGATGGTGGCTGTCAACCTTCTCTATGATGTGGGGTCGAGCGATGAGAATCCAGATAAAACAGGGTTGGCACACCTGATGGAGCATCTTATGTTCTCTGGAACAAAGAATGTGGCAAAATATGATGAGAAGTTGCAGGTTGCAGGAGGCGACAGTAATGCATGGACTAACATCGATATCACAAATTACTATGATGTATTGCCTGCCCATAACCTAGAAACTGCACTGTGGCTAGAGAGCGAGCGGCTTCTAAATCTTAATCTTACTGATGAGAATATTGAGATCCAAAAGAATGTAGTGATTGAAGAATTCAAGCAGAGATATCTCAATCAGCCTTACGGCAATATCCTTCACCTTACACATGGCTTGGCTTTTGAGGTGCATCCTTACCGATGGCCTACAATTGGCTTGGATGTTGAGACAATTAGGAATTTCACAAAGGAAGATGTTGTTAAATTCCATCGCAAGCATTATGCTGTTAATAATATTGTGATGTGTCTGTCGGGAAATGTTGATTTCGATACTGCAGTCTCATTGGTGGAGAAATGGTTTGGTGACATTGACCCTCAAGATGTCCCACAACGGGTTCTACCTGTTGAACCTGAGCAGAATAAGTACAGATTCTTGAAGTATAAGTGTGAGGTTCCAAATAATATGATTCTACGCACCTATCACATGTGTGGCCGAAAAGATAAACAGTATCAGGCAACTGACTTGTTGAGCGACGTTCTGGGCAATGGCATGTCATCACGATTCTATGAGGAACTGATTAACGGTAGCGACAAGTTTGTTGATGTTGATGCATCGGTTTTGGGTTCTCGTGACCCTGGACTTTTTTATGTCAGGGCACGACTTGCCGACGGGGTTTCCTTTGAAGAAGCCGACGCCTTGATTGACAATGTTATCACTAAACTGTACGATGGCATCTCTGACCGAGAGGTTGAAAAGTGTGTCAACAAATTCATTTCCAACATGCTTTTTGAGAATGTGGGGTACGCCGAGAAGGCGGTTTCATTATCATCTCATGAGTTGCTTTGGGGGGCTGACAAGATTAATACAGAGTGTGATCTATACAGAGCATTGACTCCTGCTCACTTACTCGATGTTGCAGCTTGGATATTTAGGCCAGAGAACTGTTCCACTATCTATTATGGTCCTGATGCTTGATTTCTTCGTTGAGAAAAAGATTTGCTCCTTTTTTGCCTTTACTCTCTGATTATTTCCTCTTTTTAATGAAAAATGGGCATTTCAACAAAAAAATGTTCATTTTATTACTCTGTTTTCCAAAAAAAGCAGTACTTTTGGAGTTAAATTCAAAAAATTGTATTAAATATCTAATTAAATATAGTATAAAATGGTAACGCGTGAAATGTCAGAATCGAAAGACAATCTCGAGAAAGACTTAACTCTAAATGTTGAGGCTGGTCAGTCCAAGGTGGATGATGCAGCTGAAATTCAGCCTGCCCAGGAAGAAACTGAGGTAGCAGTTAATAATCAAGTTGATAATCAAGAAGAAGTGGTGGCCGAAGAATCCGTCGAAGCTCCTGCTCAAGACCCCAAGGAAGAATCAGTTGAGGAACCCAAGGTGGAACCAGCAGAAGTGGCAGTTGAGGAACCAAAGGAAGAGCCTGTAGAGGAGCCTGTTGATGCCCCAGCTGAGGAACCTAAGGTGGAATCTGCTGAAGCTACAGTTGAGGTGCCGGACGAGGAACCTGCTCCTGCTGTTGAAGAGGCCGTTGACTATTCTTCGTTAGACAAGGAACAGCTTGTTGCAGAACTTGAGAAATTGCTGTCGCAATCAGTTGATAGTGTTAAGGAAAAGGTAGGTCAAATCAAAGGGGCATTCTTCGCGTTACGCAAGGAAGAGTTGGCTAAAGAGAAGGCGGATTTCCTTGCAGCAGGTAATCAGGAAGACGCTTTTGAGGCTAAGCCCGATGAGGTAGAATCTAAGCTGAAGGAGCTGTTGGGAGAATTTAAGGAGAAACGCGCCGAATTCAATGCCGAGCAGGATGCAGTCAAGCATGCCAACCTTGACAAGAAAAACAAGATTATTGAAGAGATAAACACTATCTCTCAAGATCCCGATAACATAAACCGCCAGTTCCAGCATGTTCAGCAGTTGCAACAGGAATTCAAGGCAGTTGGAGAAGTTCCCTCGGCTAATACTACCGAGGTTTGGAAAGCTTATCAGCAGGCTATTGAGAATTTCTATGATTTGCTCAAGATGAACAAGGAGTTGCGTGATTATGACTTCAAGAAAAATCTTGAGATTAAGCAGCAACTTTGCGAGGATGCCGAGGCTCTTGATGAGGAAAGCGATGTAATAACTGCTTTTAGAAAATTACAGACTCTTCATGAGAAATGGCGCGAGACAGGTCCTGTATCTAAAGAGATTCGTGAGCAACTTTGGGCCCGTTTCAAGGCGGCATCGTCAGTAATCAACAAAAAGCATCAGACTTTCTTTGAAGAGCGCAAAACTGCCGAAAAGGAGAATGCCGATGCTAAGACTGCTCTGTGCGAGGCGATTGAGAAGATTGAAACCGATGGTCTCAAGACCTATGCAGCTTGGGATGAGGTTACTAAGCAAATCATTGGTTTGCAGGAAGAATGGAAGAAACTTGGATTTGCTTCACGTAAGGTAAACACCGCTCTGTTCACTCGTTTCCGCAAGTCGTGCGATGATTTCTTCGCCAAGAAAGCGGCTTTCTTCAAGTCGATGAAGGAAGAGCTGTCTACCAATCTTGCAAAGAAGATTGAACTCTGCGAGAAGGCCGAGGCACTCAAGGATTCTACCGACTGGAAGGCAACAACCGAGGCTCTTATTGCTCTGCAAAAAGAGTGGAAGACCATTGGACCAGTTGTGAAAAAACATAGCGATGCCGTGTGGAAACGTTTTATTGGTGCTTGCGATTATTTCTTTGAGCAGAAGAAGAAACTCACTTCTAACCAGCGTTCGGTAGAGCATGAAAACCTGAAGGCAAAGAAAGAGGTAATTGCACAGGTAAATGCCATTCTTGATGCAGAGGAAGATGACGAAGAAGCACCACAGAAGATCAGAGATCTGATGGCGAAGTGGCAGGGTATTGGTCACGTTCCTTACAAAGACAAAGATAAAATATATGCTGCTTATAAGGAAGCGATTGACAAGGCATTCGATAAATTTGACATGAAGGCTATTAGAGCTCGTCTGTCTAATTTTGAGAGTAGCATGAGCCAGTCGGGAAGCGACAAAGTTTATCATGAGCGCGAGCGTCTCGTTCGCAGCTTCGAGCAGAAGTGCAATGAGCTAAAGACTTATGAGAACAATATGGGCTTCTTTACTGCTCGCTCAAAGAGCGGTAACACTATCGTCAAGGAAATGGAGCGCAAGATTGCTAATCTCAAGGATGAGATTGCTCTGCTTGAGCAGAAGATTAAGATTATTGACGAGAAACTTTAACAATCATTTTTTGATACTAGGCACCACTCTCTATGTGTTTGACACATAGGGAGTGGGGTTTAACTAATGATATAAGCTTTGAGAAACAAAGGCAGATATGGGCATTTTATTCGTTGGATATTCTTATTCATCGATTTTGTCATTATTAATGCATCTTATTTTATAACATGTTATCTGTGCGGCTTGCAAGACGAGTCATTCTATAGTCGCACGGTATGGTTGATGCTTAATATTGCTTTTGCGGTTGTTGTTTACGCTTTAGACACCTTGCATCACAAGCGCATTGTCTATCTTGACCGAGTGTTGATTTTGCTAGTGAAGTATGTCTTGCTTCATGCCGTTATTTTCTTGATGCTCATATCGTTTCTTGATGCCCTGCCGTCCTATAAGACTGTCCTGGTTTTCTATGGCTTGTTCTTCTTTGCCTTGTCATTGTGGTGGATTGTATCACGCAAACTTCTCAAGTGGTATCGAAGCAAAGGTTACAACTTTAAGAACATTGTAGTGATTGGAGCTGGTGACGCCAGTGCCAGTACAAGACTGATGGAAGAGATGGAAAAGGACCAGGGATATGGTTATCACATCGTTGGTGTCTTTGATTCTGTTGAAAACAGCGACCAGAAGAACTATATTGGTGACATTGACAAACTTGAAGATTTTCTTGCTGAGCACAATGTTGACGAAATGTATTGTGCGGTTCCTGAGAACAAGAAGAATGATGTTCAGCACATCATCAGCTTGGCCGAACGCAACGCCATAGATTTCTATTATGTGCCTCAGTTCAGCAAGTATATATCACGTCGTTTCGAAATTGAGAATTTTGGTCCAGTACCGGTATTGTCGGTACATCCACAACCTTTGAATAACCCGGTAAACAAGGCTGTCAAGAGGCTTTTTGATTTGGTTGTGTCATCGTTATTTTTGTTGTTGTCACCAATTATTTTCATTCCCATAGCCATTGGTGTCAAGCTTTCATCACCAGGTCCAGTGTTTTTCAGGCAACAGCGTACTGGTTATCGTGGCAAGTCGTTCGAATGTCTCAAATTCCGATCAATGAGAGTCAATGACAAGAGCGACACTTTGCAGGCCACAAAAGACGACCCACGCAAGACAAAGTTTGGAAATTTCATTCGCAAGACAAGTCTTGATGAGTTGCCACAGTTCATAAATGTTTTGCGTGGCGATATGTCAATTGTTGGTCCTCGTCCTCACATGGTGCAGCAGTCACACCAATATAGTGAGCTGATTGACAAGTATATGTTGCGACACACAATTAAGCCCGGCATTACAGGATGGGCACAGGTTAATGGTTTCCGGGGTCCAACCGATGAACTGTGGAAGATGGAAAAACGTGTTGAGTTTGACGTGTGGTATGCCGAGAACTGGAACTTCATGCTTGACATGAAGATTATGTTTCTGACAGTAGTTAATGCTATCATTGGCGACCAAAATGCACTTTGATAAACTGCTGCCATTCCTTTTTTATGACATTTTTACTAAAAAAACCGATAAACTTTGTAGCAGTCGAGTTTTTTTCATAATTTTGCAGAATATTTTGGAGACTTATGGCAAATGAGCTGCAACACACTTTAGCACGCATCATCAACAAGAGTACAATCCTGGTTGAAAAATACCATGCGCTTGAGAATGAAAAGGATGCGCTAAAGGCTGAGAAAGAGCAACTCGTCAAAGATATAGAGCAAATAAAAAGAGACAACGAGCTGATGCGTCAAGAGATTGAGTATCTTAAAATTGCACGTGTGATTGCTCCTGATCTTAATGAGGTGGAAAAAGCCAGGTCCACTATCTCCAAAATTGTGCGGGACATTGACAAATGCATCTCTCAACTTAATGGTTGATGCACGATTATGGCAACTGACAATAAGAATATTAACATACTAATAAGAATAGCCGATGTTGAGCCTATCGCGCTCACTATTCCACATGATGAGGAGTCCAGTTATCGAGAAGCAGAAAAACTGGTAAACACCCTGTGGAACAAGTGGATAGACCGTTTCGATGGAGAAAATTCATCGCAACGGGTTATGGCTATGGTTGCTTTTCAGTTCGCAAGACTTTATTCTAAGTCTTATAATCAGAATGTCGCTGTAAATAATTTCCTTACCGCCTTTGAGCAGCAGCTCAACGATGTGGTTGTGAAGATATAAATGTGCCTTTGAAATCATCACTTTAGTGGTGACAATTTTGGCACATATTAAGATTGAAATTTTTTAACAGGTTCCTGCACTTCTTGCGCAAGCAACGTCCGTCTTTTTTGGACGAAACGCTTGCATGAGCAGTGCTTTTTTATTTAATATATTATTTTTTCAATGGATATACTGATTTATATTTTAGTGGCAATCGTAGCACTCATAATTGGTGCAGTAGCTGCGGGGATGTTGTCAAAACGTAATGCTAAATCGCAGGCAAACACGATTGTCGAGAAAGCCAAATTGGAGGCTGAAGTTCTTAAGAACAAAGAAGTGCTGAAAGGTAAAGAAGAAGGCATCAGCATAAAAAACGAAAGCGAGAAACAGGCTAATGCCCGTTTAGCTAAAGTTCAGTCAAGTGAAGCAAAGCTCAAGCAGCGTGAAATTCAAGTCAATCAGCAGCAGCAGGAAATGCAGCGCAAGAAGAATGAGATTGACGCCTTGAAAGTTAACCTTGACAATCAAATGGCTCTTCTTGATGACCGCAAGAAAGAAGTCGACAAGATGGAAATGAAGGTTCGCGACACTCTCGAGCATGTAAGTGGACTTTCGGCCGAAGAGGCTAAAGAGAAACTCATTGAGTCGCTTAAAGATGAGGCCAAGACTGCGGCAGCCAGCTACATCAACGATATTATGGATGATGCTAAGCTCACTGCCAACAAAGAGGCTAAACGCATTATTGTGGCTACCATTCAGCGAGTAGCGACCGAGACAGCAATTGAGAATGCCGTTACTGTTTTCCATATCGATAACGACGAGATGAAGGGCCGCATCATTGGACGTGAGGGTCGAAACATCAGAGCTCTGGAATCAGCAACTGGCATCGAGATTATTGTTGATGACACCCCCGAGGCTATCGTGCTTTCAAGTTTCGATCCCGTGCGTAGGGAGATAGCACGTCTGGCATTGCATCAGCTTGTTGCCGATGGACGTATTCATCCAGCACGCATCGAGGAAGTTGTTGCTAAGGTTCGCAAGCAGGTTGAGGACGAAATTATCGAAACTGGTAAGCGCACTGCCATTGACTTGGGTATACATGGATTACATCCTGAACTTATCCGTCTTATCGGTAAGATGAAATATCGCTCGAGTTATGGGCAGAATCTGCTCCAGCACTCTCGTGAGACTGCTAACCTGTGTGCAGTAATGGCAAGTGAGCTTGGTCTTAATCCCAAAAAGGCTCGTCGTGCAGGACTTCTTCATGATATTGGCAAAGTACCCGATGATGAACCTGAATTGCCACATGCACAACTTGGTATGAAGCTTGCCGAGAAGTTCAAGGAGAAAGCTGACATTTGCAATGCCATTGGTGCTCACCATGATGAAGAGGAGGCAACCAGTCTTTATGCGCCCATCGTTCAGGTTTGCGATGCCATTTCAGGCGCAAGGCCTGGTGCACGTCGCGAGGTTGTCGAGGCTTATATCAAGCGTCTTAACGATCTTGAGCGTCTTGCCATGTCTTATCCTGGCGTTGTCAAGACTTATGCAATTCAGGCTGGTCGTGAGCTCCGTGTGATTGTTGGTGCCGACAAGATTACCGATGAGGAAACCGAGAAACTCTCGACCGAAATCGCACAGAAGATTCAGGATGAGATGACTTATCCGGGACAGGTGCGCATTACCGTCATTCGTGAGACTCGTGCGGTCAGCTTTGCCAAATAATCATAGTGAAGCGTCATGGATGACAATATTCAATTGAACCTACCAGAGTCGCCCGATACCGGCAAGTGCATTGGTTGTGGCGACGGTTGCAATGGACCTTGTGCGGCCAGGTGCAATCTCGACAGCTATAACTGGCTGGCAGATGTGCCTGGCGGCAAGAACGATTGCGACATTGTGGAGGTGCATTTCAAGAACACCAGGCGTGGTTTCTACCGCAACAGCGCTAAGCTTAATCTCAAGCAGGGCGATATTGTGGCAGTTGAAGCCAATCCAGGTCATGATATCGGCACTGTGGCTTTGACGGGACAACTTGTCAAGCTGCAGATGAAGCGCACTCGTCTGCGCCCTGATGCCGAAATCCTGCGTGTCTTCCGCAAGGCAAAGCCTGCCGACATCGAGCGTTTTCAGCAAGCGAAGGCTAAAGAAGTGGATACCATGATCCGTTCGCGCCAGATTGCCAAAGATCTTGGTCTTGAGATGAAGATTGGCGATGTGGAGTATCAAGGTGATGGCAACAAAGCTATCTTCTATTACATAGCCGATGGACGTGTCGACTTCCGGCAGCTCATTAAGGTGCTTGCCGAGGTGTTCAAGATTCGTGTTGAGATGAAGCAGATTGGTGCTAGACAAGAGGCTGGACGCATTGGTGGCATTGGACCATGTGGGCGCTCGCTCTGTTGTGCCAGCTGGATGAGCACGTTTGTTTCGGTTGCTACCAGCGCTGCACGCTATCAGGATGTGTCTCTCAATCCACAGAAGCTTGCAGGTCAATGCGCAAAGCTCAAATGCTGTATCAATTTCGAGGTAGATACCTATGTCGAGGCTTCTAAATCCTTGCCAAAGCATGAAACGGTGCTTGAAACAGCCGACAAGACATACTATCATTTCAAGACCGACATTCTCAAACGTGAGATTACTTATTCAACCGAAAAAGGTCAGCCTGTCGACTTGGTAACCATTTCTCCCGAGCGAGTGACCGAGATTATTGAACTAAACAATCAGGGACTTAAGCCCGAGAGACTGCAGGGTGGGGAATATGAAATAAAAGTTGAACGAAGTGCCTATGGTGACCTTGTAGGGCAGGATAGTATCAGCCGCTTCGATAACGCCAAGAAAAAGAAGAAAAAGAAAAAGCGCAATAAGCCCATTCAACAGGCGGCACCAGAAGATAATGGTCCCGTTGAGGCTCGCAAACAAGCATCTCAGCGAAGTGAGGGGGGGAGCGATCGTCGACAGGGACGAAACAAATCCCGTGACAATCAGCAACCCACTGGACTCAAGGAGTTCCGCCCAAGAAATCAGGCTTCCGACTCGCGAAAGAACGAAAATCGACCACAGCGTCAAAACAAATCAATGAATAACGGTGAAAGAAAATAAATCAGGCATATTGGTTCGTTTGCGCCTTCTGGGTGTCCTGGCGATGCTTTCTTGCATTGTCTCTTTCCTTGTGGGGTGTTCATTTGGGCAAGATTCTATGTCTCAGTTCAAGACTCTGCCCGACGAGGGATGGCAGAAGACTATGCCCATCACATTCACGCCAGAATATTCTGATTCGTCACTGACCTATGATGTAGAGCTCTCGTTGCGTCACAACAACTCCTATCAGTTCAGCAATTTGAGTCTGGTAGTAGACCTTATCGATAGCGTCAAGAATGTAAACCGCAATAATATTGATTTTGAGCTTTCTGATGGATATGGCAACTGGCTGGGGTCCGGGTTTGGGGCTCTTTATCAGTCAAGTATCGTGATAGCGCAGGGTGTCAAGCCTTCGCAGGTATGTTCGATTGTCGTTTGGCAGGCGATGAACAACTGCGATGTAGTTAAAGATGTGATAGATTTAGGTGTAACCATCAAGCCAAGCAAATAGTTTTATGGCAACTGATCTTCAAAACGTTGACGCGCTGATTTTTGACATGGATGGCACTCTCTGGAATGCCACCGATTCTTATGCCGAAATCTGGAATGAGACATGCGCCCGTTTTGGGATTAAGACTTCTTTTGTCGGAACCGACCTCATGCAATTCATGGGGATGGGTATAGAGGAGATTGTAGGGCATTTGCTGAGTGCTGATGCTGTTTTCGATAAACCGAAGTTTATGAGCACCCTTTATTCCTTGGAAGACAAAATGATGCCTACTTTGGGTGGCGTACTGTTTCCGGGAGTGAAAAAAGGGTTGGAGACTCTCAGCAAGCGTTTCCGTCTGTTCATGTTGAGTAATTGTTCTGAGCGTGGCTTGGTTAACTTTACTGCATTTACTGGCACTGCTCATCTCTTTGAAGGCCTTCTTTCACAAGGAGAGCGCAATGTGCCCAAAAACGAGAACTTGAGCCACATGATTGACCGCTATTCATTGGCGTGTCCGGTCTATGTAGGCGACACTCAGGCCGATTGCGATCAGGCTCATCTTGCCGGGGTGCCGTTTTTCTATGCTGCCTATGGCTTTGGTCAGTGTGCCGATGCCGATTGGCAGGCTTCGTCATTCGACGATATGGTTGAAATCTTGATGGCGTGTGACAGATAGATATTTGATGATAGTGGAAAGAGATAACCGAGAAAAACAATGAAACAATGATAACCAAAGCCGAAGCTAAGAAAACCTTTATTCAACTAATGAAGTATGGAGTGATAGGAGTGATGAACACACTCATCACTGCCATCTCGTTCTACTTCCTCAACACGTGGGTTGGAGTGCCTTATGGTGCTGCTAACATCATTGGCTATGTACTGGGTGTTGTGAACAGTTTTATCTGGAACCGTCAATGGGTATTTAAGACTGGCACAAACGTTAAGCGCGAGGCTTTGCTCTTCGGTTGCGGTTTCATTGTCTGCTGGCTGTTGCAAGGTGGTGTGAGCCTCTTCCTGCTCGAGGGATTGGGTTGGAAGCACCTGCCTGTCGACGTTATTCCTTTCTTGCCTATGGAAAATGCCGGACAGAATATCGTCATGGTACTTTCGATGGTGGTTTACACCATTGCCAATTATGTGTATAACCGCACTGTCACTTTCAAGCAGAAAGAGCAAAAAGAAGAAATCAACAACACTGAACTATGAAAAAGTTTCTGATACTTTCGGCTTTGTTTTTGATGCTGGCGATGCCCATGCGTGCTGTTTCACACATCTATCGGGGCAACAGCACCTACACCAGCGATATCATTGCCACTTGGGATGGCAGGCATCTTTTCAGTGGTAACAGCACCTATACCAGCGATATCCTCTACACTTGGAATGGTAAGAATCTCTTCTCGGGTAACAGCACTTACACAAGCGACATCGTTGCCACTTGGGATGGGCGTCATGTCTTTATGGGAAACAGCACCTACACAAGCGATATTATCGCTTCGTGGGACGGACATTATCTTTATAGCGGCAACAGCTCCTATAGCAGCGATATACTTTACACCATCACGGGCAAGCACGTCTATAGTGGCCGCTCTTCTTACACAAGCGACATCCTGCTCACCATACGTGGCACAATTCCTATTCCAGTGTTGCTGATTGCAATCTTGTGATTCTATTCGTGGTGATAGGGCTCACCACGCAGGATTGTCATCGCGCGATATAGCTGCTCGGTGAAAATCAGTCTTATCATCTCGTGCGAGAACGTCATCTTCGACAACGAGATTTTCTCATTGGCGCGAGCATACACTTCATCCGAGAAACCATAAGGTCCACCAACAACAAACACAAGACGTCTTGATACCGACGTCATTTTCTTTTCTATATATTTCGAAAAGTCTAGCGAGGTGTATTCTTTGCCGTGCTCGTCAAGTAGCACCACATAATCGCTGCTGTCGAGGCAGGCAAGTATGTTTTTACCTTCTGCCTGCTTCTGTTGGGACTCGCTAAGCTTCTTCGTGTTTCGGGCATCGGCGATATACTGGATTTCAAACGGCACATAATGCTTCAGCCTAGAGGTATATTCCTCTATGCCCTTGCTCAGATATCCTCCGGACATCTTACCAACCACTGCCAATACTATCTTCATACTTTCAAAACGTTCAACACCCGTTATTATTGTAATAACTCAATACCCCTCCTCTGCCTGAGAGGAACTCCCCCTCTAGGATAGACCACTGGCGCAAACCTACAAGAATAACAAGAAATCATCCAAATTTTAGCGCGACAGCGCCATATCGCAGGAGTGGCAAAAAACACCAGGCGACGAACCAATTCTGCATTCTGCATTGTGCATTGTGCATTCTGCATTCTGCATTAAAAAGGACAGGAGCTACAAGAAAAAACAAGATTAACAAGAAAACATGTATTATCGTATGAAAAAATGTTGTTCCTCTTGTTCGATAGTTTGTGAGAGTTTGTTTTTGCTTAATGGAAAAAAGTGCTATCTTTGTAGCATATTAAAATTATAGCACTATGAAGACTAGAGATGAACTGATTGATGAGTTGATAGAGTTGGCTTTTGCCGAGGATATTGGCGATGGCGATGCAACCACGTTGTGTAGCATTCCTGCCGATGAAATGGGACGCTCACGCCTGATTGTCAAAGAGGAAGGCATTCTTGCCGGAGTCGAAATGGCACGTAAGGTGTTTGAGAAATTTGACCCTGAGTTGAAGATGACAACTTACATTGAGGATGGAGCTCATGTGAAACCTGGCGACATAGCGTTTGTGGTTGAGGGTAGGGTGCAGTCGTTATTGCAAACTGAGCGCCTGATGCTGAATATCATGCAGCGCATGAGTGGTATTGCCACGGTAACCGCTCGTTATCAGAAAGAGCTTGAAGGATTGCATACTAAGGTGCTTGACACTCGCAAGACAACTCCTGGAATGCGCATCATGGAGAAGGATGCCGTGAAGATTGGCGGAGGATGCAACCACCGCATAGGCCTCTTTGACATGATACTTCTCAAGGACAACCATGTGGACTTTGCCGGTGGCATCACTCCTGCTATCGAGGGTGCTAAACGCTGGTGCAAGGAAAACAATAAAGACTTGAAGATAGAGATTGAGGTTCGTAATCTTGACGAGCTGCGCGAGGCTCTCGCTACTGGTGGAGTAGACCGCGTGATGTTTGACAACTTCACACCCGAACTTACCCGCGAGGCTGTGAAGATTGTTGACGGCAAGGTAGAGACCGAGTCAAGCGGCGGCATCACTATCGATACGCTGCGAGCCTACGGCGAATGTGGGGTTGACTATATCTCAGTTGGAGCTTTGACTCATAGTGTCAAGTCGCTTGACATGAGTTTCAAGGCATTCTAGACAAGATTTTTCTGTTACTTGAAAATAATTAGTTTTGTTATAAAAATATCAAGCATGAAAAGAATTTTATCTTTTGCTTTAGTGACTATTATGTCGCTTGCGGCTTGGGCCGATGAAGTGACTTTTGACTTCTCGTCTGTCTCTGGCCTGAGCGCAATGGGTATTACTGCTCCTGCACAAAGTAATGGCGTAAACCTCACTGATGTAGGAACTGTTACCGTCGATGGCGTTAGCCTCACTGCTGTGAATGGTTCAACCGAGACCCGCGTGTGGAACTCGCAAGGAACCTATTCGCTTAGAGTCTATGTCGGCGGCTCAATCACGTTCTCGGTAGCGAGTGGTAGTATTGTGGGGGTTACAATTAATGCTGCAAATACTACTAACTTCGACCTGTTTGCCAACGTAGGCAATTACAGCGCTGATGGCAGCGTGGGCACTTGGACCGGCAGCACATCAAGTGTGACATTCTCACACACAACAACCAAGAATGCGCAGATTGCCTCTGTCGTGATAACTACTAGTACCGAAAATCCAATCGACAATCCTGGTGGTGAAGACCCTAACCCTGTAGATCCTAACATCACCAAGCTGGACTCTCTTGCCAACCTTGAGTTGCTTGATGATAATACCGAGTTCCAGTTTACAACCGAGGCTTATGTGCAGTACCAGTGGGAGAACTACCTGTGGCTGATGCAACTCGATGAAGAGTATTATGCATATGCGGCAATGGTTTATGGAAATGTGGGACGCAACTATCAGATTGGCGATGTGATACCTGCTGGTTGGACAGGCGTGAAAACCACCTACAAAGGACTTGTGGAGATTACCAACCCCACTCATTTCAATGCCCCGATTGGTCAGGTTAGCTCAGATTATACCGACCCATTCATCATGACCGGATACCTGAGATACATCGAGAGCGACCATTATGAGAATATGCGTGTGAAATTAGAGGGCATTAGTCTGAGTGATATTGATGAAAGTGGAAACTTCACCATCACCAGCAAGGAGATGGATGATGACGAGAATCCCATCACAGTCACTATGGCTGGTTACAACAAGTTTGGAATTGAATATCCAGAAGTTGATCCTGCCGAGAAATATGTCATTGACGGAATGGTGACTATCTTCAACAATAAATATCAGATTTATCCAATCAGTATCGATGAAGCGCCAGGCACACGTTTGTGGCATGTGACCTATGATGGACTGGAGGGTGATATGAAGATTGCCGATTCGCTTTATGTGGTTCTGCCGATGACTGATAACCAGATTCTTGTTACCGACAACGCTGATGTGATTTTAGTTGACACTTACGCCGAGTGGGGATATACCTGGTATCAGGAATGGTATCCTACATGGATTGCTCTCGACTGTGGCGATGACAGCGAGCTCTATGAGGCGATAAAGCAGATGGAAGTGCTTGCTCCTAACTCTGTGAAGGGAGAAGTAGTTGATTCAGATACTAACCCTCGAATCATACTGTCGTCAACGCCAACAGCTATAACCGACCCCGAATTCGAAGGGCTTCATCTCTATTCCTACAATATCAGTCAGGAGAAGTTGCAGGCCAACGGACATGAGTTCGGAAAGGTGACCGGCATGTATGAACTGATTAATGGCGAGCCATACTTGTGCAGCGCTATGGATACCGTACAAGTGCGTTTGGACTTCAGTCTGAATCCCGACTTGCAGTCACAGATTAATGAGTATGTTCGCTATGACATGATGTGCGTCTTCAAGCTTGATGAGCCATGGGAAAGCTCATCTTCAGCCTCTTATGCTCCGAAGGCGTCTTTCAAGCCACTGATAAAGATGGCTGGAAATCACATGAATACAATGGCTAGAAAGATTACTCAGCCAAAGAGAGCAAATAAGGTGATGAAGGTAAAGAAGATATCTGGTGGAACTAGATATTTGGATTTCAAGACCGCTGTGACCGATGCCGATTATTTCACAAATTACACCATCTATCCCGTTAGTGCTTCTATCACGACTGGTATCGAGAATCTTAATAGCGAGAAACAGGTAACCAAGGTCAGCTACGTCAATATGATGGGCGTGACTAGCGACACTCCATTCAATGGTGTAAACATTGTTGTGACCGAGTTCAGCGATGGCACAAGAGTAACTGCCAAGCTCTTGAAATAAACCATTGTCAAAAATATTAATCTTAGAGGTTGCAGGGATTTGTGCAATCTCTAAGTTTTTTGTAAATTTGCAGCCGCAAAACAGTGGAGTGGCTTGTCGCTCGCGCCATTGGAGCGCGAGAGGAAAGTCCGGGCAACATAGAGCATCGCATTTCTTAACGGGAAGCTGGGGGCGACCTCAGGGTTAAGGTGACAGAAAATAACCGCCTGCCCTTGGGCAGGTAAGGGTGAAAAGGTGGGGTAAGAGCCCACCGGGCACCACGGCGACATGGTGTGCCGCACCACCTGCGAGTTGCAAGGTCAAGTATATCGGCATCTAAGGGTTGCTCGCCCATTGTCGAGGGGTAGACTGCTATACTGGCATGGCAACATGTTCAGACAGATAAATGACAAGCGGCGTTGCCCTTGTGGTAACGACTACATAACCCGGCTTATAGCTCCACTGCTTTTTTGTTTTTCTCTTTATCAAAATCAATCACTCATTTCAGTTGACAACTGATTACTGACAACTAATATATGGCATCACTTGAAATAAAGAAGATTGAGGAAAATAGCGACTTGTCGCTTCAGATGTTTGAAAATCGCATTCAGGCCGGATTCCCAAGTCCGGCACAGGGTGCTTTTGCCGATTCGGTAGATTTGAACCATGAACTGATCAGCAACCCGGCAGCAACGTTCTGTGCCAGGGTTATTGGCGACTCAATGGTTGATTCGGGCATCAACGAGGGCGACATGCTTATTATTGACCGCTCCATTGACCCGCATGATGGTGATATTGCCGTGTGTTTCATTGATGGTGACTTTACAGTGAAACGCATCATTATTGATGATAAAGGACTGTCGTTGGTACCTGCCAACCGCAAGTATCCTGTAATAAGAGTTCCTGAAGACAGCAATTTCATCATTTGGGGTGTGGTTTCGCACATTATCAAGAAGCTCAACAGATAATATATAGCGATTTAAGGCTCGATGTATCTTTAATCTAAGAAACACTCTTAACAATAAACTGAAAAGAATGTATGCTTTAGCCGATTGCAATAACTTCTTCGTGTCGTGCGAACGGATATTCAATCCCTCGCTCAACGGAGTGCCGGTCGTTGTCTTGTCTAACAACGATGGCTGTGTTATTGCGCGTAGCAATGAAGCTAAGGCATTGGGTATTCCAATGGGGTGCCCGGCATTCCAAATCAAGAACTACACTAATCCTGAAAGAGTGATTAAACTCTCGGCTAGGCATGTTGTTTATAGAGATATTTCGAACCGTATTATGCGAATTCTTGGCGAAGTCGCTTTGCATCTTGAGGTATATTCAGTCGATGAGGCATTCTTTGAACTGCCTTTTGATGACGAGCCTCGCAATCATCAATTATTGGCATCACTCGTTAAGAGGATTCAGAAATGTGTTGGAGTTCCTGTCAGTATCGGATTTGCTTCAACGCGAACTCTGGCTAAGGTGGCGAGCCATGTTGCAAAAAAAGATCCTTCCAACACCGATAGAGTGAAAGGACTGGTTGATGAGTCTGAAATCTCTATAGTGTTGAGTAAAATCAAGATTGATGACATTTGGGGAATTGGTAGGCGTTTGAATGCTAAACTACTGTCTTGTGGCATCCACTATGCCGACCAATTTATACGGCTCCCTAAATCTTATGTTCAACGCATTGGTTCAATCAACCTTGTCAGAACCCAGCAAGAACTGATGGGGGAGGACTGTATTGCCATCAGTCCCGTTACTATCGCTCACAAGTCGATAATGAACTCTCGCACATTTGGGCATGTAATAAGTAATAAAAGGGAGATAGCTGACGCTATAGTGTCGTTTGCTCAGGCTTGTGCTACTCAATTGCGACAGGAACGCAGTGCTGCTCTCACTGTCTCGGTGTTTATCCGTGGCGATCGCTTTCGCCAGGACTTGCCATTCTATACCAACTCTTGCTCTGTCAAGCTTCCAACGCATACCGCTTCGGCAATGGTGATAGCCCGTTATGCTCTGATGGCTTTCAACAACATCTATCGCGATGGATTTTACTATCGTAAAGCAGGGGTTATGATGAGTGATATCAAGTCAGCCGATGTACTGCAACTAGACATATTCAATGCTGCCGACGAAGTACGACAAACAAAGCTCATGACAGCAATCGACACAATCAATAACCGCTATGGCAAGAAGCGTATCATGCTTGCGCCTACACTCTCCCGTGGAGAATGGTCACCGCAGCAGAACCATTTTGCTAACACCAGTAAGACTTTACGATTCTATACTGGCATGAGTCCACGTTACATTAACCGAGACGTAATCGCCGCCATTGATCCCGATGATGAGGCAGAGCAAGAACGTCGGTAAATTGAGTCAATCACCATTCTGATATATATATACAAAAAAAGCTATGGATAATTTCCACAGCCTTTATTGTGTTATCAGTGTGAATAACAAGAGGTTTTTATTTGTCCTCCTTCTTCACGAAGCGGCGCTCCTTGATGCGAGCCTTCTTACCAGTCAGACTGCGCAGATAATAGAGCTTGGCGCGACGAACGCGGCCATACTTGTTGATAACAATGTTGTCAATGAAGGGTGATTCCATTGGGAAGATACGCTCAACACCAATGTTGTCGCTGATCTTGCGAACAGTGAAACGTTTCTTGTTGCCGCTGCCGTTGATCTTGATAACAACGCCACGATACTGCTGAATACGCTCCTTGTTACCCTCCTTAATGCGATAAGCTACTGTGATTGTGTCGCCTGGAAGAAAATCGGGCAACTCCTTGCCTGTAGCAAATGCTTGTTCTGCAACTTTAATTAAGTCCATTGTAAAAGAAATTTCTTTAAATTGTTTTTAATCACACTTCGCAATATTCACAAGCCACTCTAATAGGTTCACACCTAAACTTCTTGCCAGAGATTGCGAAAAGCGGTGCAAAGGTACTATAAATTATTGAAATAACAAAGAAATTGATGCTTTTATTTAAATAAATCGTTGAAAATGCGGTTTGTAGCGCCAGTGTGTGTGTTAATGTAGTTCCCGGCTTTTTGTCCGGCTTTTGTAAGTGCATCGTTGTCATTTAGTAAATGGTCTAGAATTTTGTGACACTGCTCACTGTTAGATATTGCAAAACCTCCTCCACAAGCATTAAGTTCCACTGCTTCACGGAACTTTTCGAAGTGGGGGCCAAAAATAACAGGTAATGAATAAACCGCTGCCTCAGGTACGTTGTGTATGCCTGAACCAAAGCCGCCGCCAACATATGCGATATCGCCATATCGGTAAACGGAAGACAATATGCCAAAGCAGTCAATGATTATGCAGTCGAGTTTTGCAGGCTCAACGCCACTGAGCTGGGTGTAACGAGCCACTGGCCGCTTTATTCGATCCATCATTGCTTCGAGTCTGTTTTCGTCAAACTCATGCGGTGCAATGATAAGCTTCATCTCGGGATGAGAGTTGAAATATGGTATGATAATGTCTTCATCGGGCTGCCACGAACTGCCCATTACTAACGTAGGTTTATTGTCAGCAGTCATAGCTGCAATAGCAGGGAATTCCTGAGCTTGATCCTTGACTTGCAGCACCCGGTCAAGGCGTGTGTCACCACACACCGTAACATTGTCGATACCGATGCCATGTAGCAACTCGCGGGATTCCTCGTCTTGCACATAAAGATGAGTAAAGCAACTGAGCATCTTACGGAACATCCCACCCCAGGGTTTGAAGAAACTCTGGTCTGGACGGAAGATAGATGAAATAATAAAGGTTGGAACATTGCGATGCTTGAGTTGCTCAAGAAAGTTCCCCCAAAACTCGTACTTCACAAAAATAGCCATCTTGGGCTTCACTACATCCAGAAACTCTATGACACGATGAGGAGTGTCAACGGGCATATAGCACACTGCGTCAACCTGGTCATAGTTCTTGCGGACTTCATATCCGCTGGGTGAGTAGAAAGAGAGTAGAATCTTGGCATCAGGATACTCCTGACGGATCTTCTCAATAAGTGGCCTTCCCTGCTCAAATTCTCCTAATGATGCTGTATGAATCCAAGTATAACCACCATCGGGGTCTAGAGTCTCTTTTAAATAGGGAATAGTTCTTTTCTGCCCCTTTACTGTGAGTTTGGCTTTGTGGTGCCAGGGCGAAGCCAAATGCATTCCCCAGCTTGTAGCGGTCATCGCAATGTTATACAGGAAATTCATTTACAAAAATAGGATTAGTTGTTAGAATTGTGCAGGAAGGGGAATTATGTAAACACCCTTAGGCTTGTTTTTGTGGTGTTTCCAAATGTGGTTGTCAATAAAAAATCTTACTGCCAATTGTTGAGAGAAGGCGGTCTTTTTATCCTCTGAAGCATGGAAAGTGAGTCGGGCCTCAAAATTCACAAAGTCTTTTTGAAATATTGTTGCTACAAGGTCGGTGCGGCTATATATTTTATTGTGATAAAATGGATCACCTTGATAGAACAAACTTCCATATTTCTCGTAGAACGGCATTTGACGATCTCCTGCATAGAAATTCTCTGTCAACGTTAGCCACTTCCAATTAGCCTTTGCTGTTGCAATAAATCCTACAGGAGTATGCCATTTCTTGTCTGCAACCCTATCACGGTCACAAGACATCAAGATACCTGCCGAAAGAGAGATGTTGATATTAGACCACTTGTGCAAATAAGAGAGTTGAGGGCTGAAGACAAAATTATCCACAACACCCTCTCCTTCATAATGTTGCTTACTGACCGACAAATGATTATATCGCAAAACCGCCGATGCATAGATTAAGTTGTCACCATGTACTGTCCGCCATCCGAACTGCCCTGTCACATCAAACGCCTCACGCTTATTCTGAGTTTGTATCTGCCGCCAGTCAAGCCACGAATACATAAAAAAATGAGGTTTGTCGACAGTGAAGACTGCTCCTTTGACATTAGGCTGCAAGAAATTAATTGAATCGCTACGCAAAAAGGTCTGTATCGAAGAATTCAGCTCATTGGGTATGACACCAAACTTAAAATCTAAACCTTTCTTTAAATTTTTATATTGATAATAAAGAGCCGGCAGCACTTTGTAGCCATGCATGCGGTCGTTCATTGGCTGATACCAAGTCACTCCGCCCATAATGCGATGGCGAGTGCTGTCCATCGACACACCAATCTGTGGCGTGATGCGAGTGAAGATATTAGTCTGACCAGGAGTAACGCTATTCTCGACCTCTGTGTTTTTGAACACAGCGTTCATGTCGACGCTCCACTCAAGTTCTTGCGAACTTAGGGTGAACACCGACACCATTGCCATCAATATCGCAAGCATCCAGTCGCGCATGATTTACTCTGTTACTGGTTTGATATTCTCGACACCGCGCTCGATTCGGGCGATGATTTCATCCTTGCCCATGAGCTCGGCTATGTCAAACATGTGAGGCCCCTTGCACTCGCCTACAACGGTAAGGCGGAAGGCATTCATAACGTTGCCCATGTGGAGCTCGTTGTCCTTAATCCATCCGAGCACGATTTCCTCGGCGTTGGCGCTGGTCATGTCGCCGATGCCTTTGATTACCTCGATGAGGCGACGCATAGTCTCGGGAGTGTCCTCTTTCCAGCGTTTCTTAATATCTTTTGGAGCATATTCGGTGGGAGCCACAAAGAAGAACTTGGCATTTTCCCAAATGTCACCAATAAAGTTTATACGGTTCTTAATCATACCAACTGCACGAGTGATATACTCGTCGGTGAACTGGGAAGCATCAACACCATGCTTGACAAGTTCAGGCTTGAAGAGCTCAGCAAGCTTGGCATCATCCATGTTAATAAGGTACTCGTGGTTGAACCATTTACCCTTCTCAAAGTCAAACTTAGCGCCTTTTTTGGAGCAATGCTCAAATGAAAACTCTTTGATAAGGTCTTCCATCGAGAATATTTCGCGGTCAGTGCCAGGATTCCACCCTAGAAGAGCGAGGAAGTTTACAACAGCTTGTGGCAGATAGCCGCGTTCGCGGTATCCGCTACTGATGTCGCCGGTAACTGGATCTTTCCACTCAAGTGGAAATACAGGGAAACCGAGGCGGTCGCCGTCACGTTTGCTCAGTTTGCCTTTTCCATCTGGCTTGAGTAAGAGAGGCAAGTGCACAAACTGTGGCATTGAGTCTTTCCAACCCAATGCCTCATAGAGCAGAACGTGCAGAGGAGCGCTAGGTAGCCATTCTTCGCCACGAATCACATGTGATACTTCCATCAGATGGTCGTCAACTATGTTTGCTAAGTGATAAGTTGGAAGGTCGTCAGCACTCTTATATAGCACCTTGTCATCTACTACCGAGCTGTTGACAGTCACCTCGCCGCGAATCAGGTCATTAACCTTAACCTCCTGGTTGGGTTCAATAAGGATGCGAACCACATATTTCTCACCATCGGCGATGAGCGCTTCAACTTCCTCCTTTGAGAGTGTGAGCGAGTTACGCATCATGCCACGGGTCTTGGCGTCGTACTGGAAGTTGGCAATTTCTTTGCGCTTTGCATCAAGCTCCTCGGGGGTGTCAAAAGCAATGTATGCTTTCCCATCGTCAAGCAGTTGCTTTACGTAGCCGCGGTATATGTCGCGACGCTCACTCTGCTTGTAGGGTCCAAAATTGCCACCTTCATGCACACCCTCGTCAATGCCTATTCCTAACCAATTTAATGCTTCGTTGATATAGTCCTCGGCACCAGGAACAAAACGGTTACTGTCGGTATCTTCAATGCGTAAAATCATGGTTCCACCATGTTGACGTGCAAAGAGGTAATTATAAAGAGCGGTCCTCACTCCACCAATGTGTAACGGACCTGTTGGCGATGGTGCAAAACGCACCCTGACTTTCTGTTCCATTATTATATTTTTATGTAATTTCTTTAAAACGACTGCAAAGTTAGTGCAAGCCAAATGAAATGCCAAATTTATTTGAGCATTTCTGAATTGAAGCCTAACTTAAAGAGAATCCACTCAATGTAGTGCAAACCAAGAGAAATACAGAATCAAATATGAAAGTCTTTTGATTTTTAATTGCGAGAATCAAACTATAATAGCATAAATAATAGCTCAACAAAAAAGCTCTAGGCTCCATGCTGTTAAAGACATAGAGCCTAGAGATATAATTAGCAATGTTCAATGGGTGAAATCAGATTATAACCCCATCTTCTTTGCAATGTTGGCTGGAATAACCTCTTTGTTAACCACAATATTTATGGTTTTTGCTTTGAAGTAAGCCTCGCTTACATAGAAGAAACCATGATAGAGCTGGTTGGTGTCCCAACTATTCTGTACCTTGAGATATTTGTTGCCATCCTGGTCTACTGCTTTGCCCATAATTACCATGCCATGGTCATCGGTTGTCTCTTTGTTATCAAACATGATTTGACGAGATTCCTGTGTAACAACTTCCTCGTTACCTGGACCCTTAATCTCCCAGCGCTGCTCTTCACGATCTTTGTCGCTAAGCTGGTCCCAACGTTCGCGGTCGGTACCACTGAGGTCATTCTCGTTTTTCTCTTTAACAAGAACTGCATAACCTTTGCGCCACTTGAATCCCTTCTCACTGACGTCGGCACCCCAAGCGATGGTATAGCCCTTGTCAATAGCGTTGTTGGCAATCTCCCACAGCTCGTCAATTGTTACATTTTGTGACTTCTCCCAAATCCAGTTGTCAGCAACCTCAATGATGAAAGGTTTGTAGAATGGATGATGGGTAAACGAAGTGATAGATATGTAGTCGTTCATGTTTAGTGGTAGCGAAGCAGCGAAACTTTGTGGGGTGTAAGTCTTGCCTTGATAAGTGAAAGATTCTGGCAACTTGCCCATATAACCATCAAGGACACCCTTGAAACCATCAATCCATGATGGAGTCAGCTTGCGAAGCTTACGTTGGTTAACCACGTCAACCATGCCTTTGAGCATACTGGTAAGTTCAGCAGTATTAAACTTCTTGTCACCATAAGTCATGCCTGTGTACACATCATTAGGCATGGCACCATAGTTCTCCCATACATATGCTACGTCAAGACCGCTTCCGCCTTCTGCAAAGTTGTTAGCACCATCCATACGAACGTTCTTGACTGCCTTGTCTAGATAGCAATGATAAACTACGAAACCTTCACTCAGGTGAACTTCTTTACCTGTCTTGCGCAGAATCTCACTCTCAAAGAATGTGTTGCTTGAGTAGCACCAGCAAGTTCCTGATTTGTTTTGGTCCTTAACAGGTGTAGTTTTTATCACCTTAATATCGGTGAATTTGAATCCTGTACTGTCGGGGTTTACGACTTTTGGTTCTTGGGCCGTAGCACCGAATGCTATAAAAGCCGCAATAAAAGCAATAAATAGTTGTTTCATTTTTTTTGTTAAATATATTAGGGTTAATACTATTTCTGATTATGAATTTGCAAAAGTAATGAAAAATTCGGTTTTTTTCTCTATTTTTGCAAAATATTATTCGAAAAGATCACATTATTATGATTGATATATTTATTGACCAAAGAATACTTGATGTTTGCCCATCGATGGAAGTTGGTACTATCAGTGCCAATGTGGTCAATGTTAATACTAGCGATGAGCTTTGGCAGGAAATAGAGATTGAGGCACAGGCGATAAAAAATAGTTATGAACTATTGGAAATCAACAACCGCCCGTCTATTGCTGCCACTCGCAAGCTGTATAAAGCTCTTGGCAAAGATCCGGGCCGATATAGGGTAGCCAGCGAGGCGTTGTGCCGACGCATTGTGCGTGGTTTGGGGCTCTATCGACTTACAGCATTGATTGATATTGTCAACTTGGTTTCGCTGAAAAGTGGGTATCCTATCAGTGGTCTTAATGCTGATAAGCTCGTGGGCAACTCATTGACTATGGGAGTAGGAGAGAAGGACGAGCAATATTTCGGAATAGGTCGTGGGCTTCTTAATATAGAGGGTATGCCTGTGTATCGTGATGCAAGAGGTGGCGTAGCGACTCCAACAAGCGATGAGGAACGCACCAAGTTTACCCTTGACACTCAACGCGTCCAAATCAATATAAACGCTTTTGCCCCCGAAATGCCGCTTGTAGAAACTATCAGTTGGACTGTTTCATTGCTTGAGAAATATGCAAAAGCCAGTAATATAGAAACCTTTGTATTCAACAACTTTTTAAGTAAAAATAAATGAAAGTATTACAGATTTTAGAAGATAACATCAATAACCGTCACATCGAGGAGATAGCCGATGTACTTCGCGACGGAGGAATTATTGTTTATCCCACCGATACGGTTTATGCAATTGGGTGTGATGCCCTTAACAATCAGGCGATAGAGCGCATCTGTGCCTTGAAAGCCATGAAATCTGCTAAGACCAATTTGTCGGTGATTTGCAGCGATATTTCGGAGGTGGCTCAATATGCCAAATTTGACAATCATCAATTTCGCATGATGAAGAATAATCTTCCTGGGCCGTTTACATTTATTTTTCCAGCTATGTCGAAACTGCCCAAAGCATTTAAAGGAAGGCGTACCGTTGGAATTCGAATTCCACAAAACAAGATTGCTGTTGCTATTGAACAGGAATTAGGACATCCCATATTGACCACTTCAGTGCCAGGTAAAGATGAGGATTATCGCTGTGAACCTGAACTTATCGCTGAGGCTTTGGGAGCAAGTGTTGATATTGTTGTCGACTCTGGTCGAGGCGGGATGATTCCGTCAACCGTTGTTGACTGTACTGGCGATGAAGCCGAAATTATAAGGCAAGGTAAAGGTCAATTACAATAACTTAATGGATATGAAACAGATAAAATCATTTTTATATTTTTCGGTCATTAGTGCATGCATTCTTTGTCTTAATTGCTGCAGTGGAAATGTTCAGACCGAGGATTCAAACAAAGCTTCTGCTGCCACCATTGAAAAATCTAAGGTGGAGAATATTGATGTCAATGTAGCTGACAGTGATACAGCGTCATTAGCCAACAAGGAAAAGGTGGTGGTTTTAGATTTCTTTGCTACATGGTGTGGACCATGCAAGGCTATGGCACCGGCTATGGACGAGATGGAGAAAAAATATGGTGAGAAGATAGAATTCAAGAAGATTGACGTTGATCAGAATAAAGAACTCGCTATGGAATTCCAGATTAGTGGCGTACCTACACTTGTGATTGTCTCGCCAGAGGGAGAAATAATCAACAAACTGGTTGGGTATAAAGATGTATCACAGCTAGAAGAAGTGTTCAGCAACTTGTAGTTTATTCTCGGCTGAACTTTAGTTGCACATTAGCTACACTGAGTTTCACCTTTTGCTTTTTTAGCTTGAAAGGTGAAACGCTTTTTATTATCACATTGATTTTGTTACTTGGTACCGCTACTAATGAATAATGGTCAAAGACATCTATATGGCCAATATCCGATGATTCAACAATATCAGTATTTCTGAAAATGAATCCCATGATGTCCCCACGTGATACTTTTTCTTTCTTTCCTGCGCTAATGTGGATTGTGGCAATTTCAGACTGCTTATTAAACACTCTTTTTGAATTCGGTTTGTATTCTTTTGCCTTCTTGGAATAGTCTGGTAACTTATCGTTGTCAGTCATGATAAGATAAATATCTCCTGTTTCATTTACTCGTGCAGTGCGTCCATTACGGTGCATGAATATTTCTTGAGAGATTGGAAGATCAAAATGTATAATGTGTTTGATATTGGCAATGTCGAGCCCTCGTGATGCTAAATCAGTTGCCGAGACTACTAACGACGTGCCGTTGTTAAATAACGCCACAGCCTTTTCTCGTTCCTTCTGTTCGAGTGCCCCATGATAGAGCGACACAGAGATGCTTTCTCGTTTCAGTGATTCATAGATAACTTGAGCAGTTTCTCTTGAGTTGGAAAATATGAGTGTCTTTTCATCAGGAATAGAAAAAAGCAAATCAATCAAGGTCTTAATTTTTGATTGTGATTGGGCTCTTACATACCACATATTTATGCGTGGTTCAACTGAAAGGAACTTTTCTTCAAGGTGGTTGATTTCTAGAGGATCATTCAATTTGATATAATCGGGCATTTTCTTGATGATGGTTGCAGAGGTCAGAATGTATCTCATGCATGTTGGACAGTAACTAATGATTCTTCTCATCTCATCGGAAAATCCCAGTTCAAGAGATTTGTCAAATTCGTCTAGTATTAGGCATTTAGCTAGCGACAAATCAATACTTCCACGTTTGATGTGGTCTAACAGTCTTCCAGGAGTGGCGACGACAATATTGGGTGTTGATTTAAGCGAATTGAGTTCATCAACACTCTTGTGACCACCATAACAACAAGCGACTCTTGTTTCAGGACTGATGCTTTTAAGCACATTAAACACCTGAATAGTTAGCTCACGTGATGGCGTAATAATCACTGACTGAATGTGCTTGGCGTCAGCATCAACAATGAGCATGATCGGAATGACAAAAGAAATGGTCTTGCCTGAGCCTGTGGGTGAGTAGATAATAATGTCTCTTTCACTTTTATCCCAGAAGTCAAGTACTGATTTTTGCGTCTTGTTTAGACTGCTAATATCAAGCCTTTCTCTAATTCGGTTTATTATTTCTTCTTTTGTCATCATGTTCAAGTCCCTTTTAACTAAAAAAGGGAAACACGACCATTACTATGGGTGTCTCCCTTTTTTATAGTATGGAGAAATAATTATTTCTTCAGAGCATCAGCAGCCTTGTTTGCAGCGTCTTGGATGGCTTTGTTTGCAGCTTCCTTACCAGCATCGATGGCTTTGTTTGCAGCATCCTTGCCAGCCTCTACAGCCTTGTTAGCAACGTCCTTAGCGGCGTCTTTAACATCTTTTGCAGCATCCTTAACATCCTTAGCGGCCTCGTTTGCAGCGTCCTTTACTTCCTCGGCACCTTCTTTAACCTCAGCGTTAGCCTGGTCAACAGCCTCTTGAACAGCAGCAGGAACAGCAGCAGAATCTACATTCTCAACAGCTGCAGAATCAAGAGAGTCAACAGCCGATGCGCTTGCAGAAGTCTCAGTAGTGTTGTTGCAAGAAACGAAAGACATAGCAGCAGCTGCTACGAACAATAAAAATAACTTTTTCATAACGTTAAAAATAAAATTAAGTTAGTAAATAAAACAATAAATAAGAATTTCATTGAAAAATTTCTCTATCTCAGAAATTCGCCGTAAATTTACATCAAATTTTAATAATGCAAATAAAAACATTGTTTTTTTTTTGAAAAAACACTGATTTTTGTTTTTTTAACAATCTTCAAATTATAGAGAAAAATCTGATATAATGGGTATTGTATATATTTTATTTATCGGTATTACTATCATTAGTTATGTGGTACAGCATTCGCTAAAGAGTAAGTTTGAAAAATATTCTCGCGAACCGTTAGATGTACCTCTCACTGGTCGTGATGTCGCGGCAAAGATGTTGCTTGACAATGGTGTATCTAATGTGAATGTGACAAGTGTAAACGGACAGCTTACTGACCATTATAATCCCGCTAATGGAACTGTAAACCTCAGTGATGCTGTGTTTTCGGTAAACAGTGTGGCATCGGCGGCAGTGGCAGCGCATGAGTGTGGACATGCCTTGCAGCATGCGCATGGCTATGCGCCATTGAAACTTCGAACGAAACTGGTGCCAGTTGTCAGCTTCGCCTCTACATGGATCACTTGGGTTCTTTTGGCTGGAATTATGCTTATAGAGACATTCCCTATTGTCATGGAGGTTGGTATTGCTCTCTTTGCAATAACGACATTATTCAGTTTCATTACATTGCCAGTGGAGGTGGATGCTAGCCGTAGGGCTGTGGCTTGGCTTGAACAGTCGGGTATTACCTCTGGTGAAAAGACTCAACATGCGCGTGATGCCCTTCATGCTGCAGCCTACACTTATGTTGTTGCGGCACTTAGCTCACTCGCTACTTTAATCTATTATGTGATGATACTTTTAGGCCGTCGAGATTAATCACTCTTTTTACACAATCATCAATTAAATACCTTCTGTGGTGTCCTCAAAGTTCCGTTTATCTTTGAGGACATCATTTTTGTTGCGTGCATCCACTATTGGTTTTGCCTGTGGTTTAATTTGATTTTCTTTTAATTCTGCATTTTTGGCATTAACGTTTTTTACTTAAAAAAAATATATGTAATTTTGCGGATTAATTAAAGAATAAAATTAGATGTAATGGCACAGAAACCATCAATTCCCAAAGGTACTAGAGATTTCTCGCCTATTGAAATGGCGAAACGCAACTATATTTTCGATACTATCAAGAGTGTTTTCCTGCTTTATGGCTTTCAGCAGATTGAGACCCCTGCAATGGAGAACCTGTCGACACTGATGGGCAAGTATGGAGAAGAAGGTGATAAACTGTTATTTAAGATTCTCAATAGTGGCGACTATCTGAAATCGGCTCCCGATGAGATGCTGGCACAGAAAGATTACATACACCTGATTACTAAGGTTAGTGAGAAAGGACTTAGGTATGATCTGACCGTGCCATTTGCACGCTATGTCGTTCAACATCGTAACGATTTACAGATGCCTTTTAAGCGTTACCAGATTCAGCCTGTATGGCGAGCCGATCGTCCACAGCGTGGACGTTATCGTGAGTTCTATCAATGTGATGCCGATGTTGTCGGCAGTGATTCTTTGTTGAATGAAGTCGAATTGGTGTCAATGATTGACGAAGTATTCGCCCGTTTTGGTATCAACATTGTCATAAAACTGAACAACCGCAAAGTGCTTAGTGGCATAGCTGAAGTTATTGGTGCTCCTGAGAAAATTGTTGACATCACAGTTGCAATTGATAAAATCGACAAGATCGGTATAGAGAATGTTAATGCTGAGCTACTTGAGAAAGGTTTGTCACAAACGGCTATTGATACTATACGACCCTTGCTTACATTTAGTGGAACTAATGAGGAAAAGCTTTCTACATTAGATAAGTTGCTTGCTGATTCTGAGACTGGTATGAAAGGTCTTGAAGAGTTACGGTTTGTTCTTGAAAAAGCAGGAGCACTAGGATTAAAATCAGCAGTAGAGCTTGACGTTTCACTTGCTCGTGGTTTGAACTATTACACTGGTACAATCCTTGAAGTAAAGGCTCTTGATGTGGAAATGGGCAGTATCAGCGGTGGTGGCCGATATGACAATCTGACTGGTGTATTTGGTATGGATGGATTGTCTGGGGTTGGTATAAGCTTTGGTGCTGACCGTATTTTTGATGTACTTAATACCCTGAATCTTTATCCAGCCGACACTATAGCTGCTACAAAGGTGATATTTATCAACTTCGGCGACCGTGAAGCTTGTCAATGCTTGAAACACATGGCAGTACTCCGCTCTAATGGTATTTCGTGTGAACTCTTCCCAGAATCAACTAAGATGAAAAAACAAATGAATTATGCCAATTCTAAAGAAATTCCATTTGTTGCTATAGTTGGGGAGAGTGAATTGGATTCTGGCACTATCTCTATAAAGAATATGGCTACAGGTGAGCAGCATAATTATACTATTGATGAAGCTGTCAGCCTCTTGAAATAATTGCTGATTATGGAAAACATGTTTGATAAACTGCTGCATTTGCCACTTTTTCAGGGAGTGAGCCATGAACGCTTGCAGGAAACTATAGAAAAAGTGCCGTTTCATTTCTTGAAATTCAGGAAAGGAGACAAGATTATTGATCGTGGCGATGAGTGCACACATGTGAAATTTGTGATTTCTGGACGAGTATTGCTGGATTTCAGTAGTAATGTGCTGAAATTTAAGATTTCACATGAATTGTCAGCCCCCGAGGTTATTGCTCCTGATCATCTTTTTGGACTTAATACGAAATATCCATTCAGTGCTTTTGCCCTTGAAGATTGCGGCATTCTTCAGGTTGAGAAGCAAGATTATGTGACAATGTTGCAGAGCGACAATATTTTCCTGTTTAATATACTGAATTATCTCTCTCGCAATTCACAGACCAGGAAGTCGCAGTTGCTCAATATGGGCAACGCATCAGTAACGGAGCGCATTGTTATGCTTGTCAGTGCTTTTACATCTCAAAAGTCAGATAATATTACTATGACATTCAGACAGCGAGACTTGTGCCGGTTGTTGGGTGCCCGACGTCCTGCATTTATCAGTGCGTTGGAATATCTTCTTGATAAAGAATTGATAGAGATGCCTGATAATACCACAATCATTGTAAAAAGCAGGAAGGCACTTTTGCAGTTGCTGAACAAAAAAGACGATTAATACTTCCTATAATTATGAAACACACTTATTATACAACAGGAACGTGCTCATATCAGATTGATTTTGAGATTGTAGATGACAAGTTGACAAACGTTGTGTTTACAGGTGGCTGTCACGGCAATTTGCAAGGTATTTCACGCCTTGTCGAAGGGATGAGGGTAGAAGAGGTGATTGACAAACTTGACGGTATCAGGTGTGGCTATAAATCAACTTCATGTCCCGATCAGCTTGCCAATGCCTTGAAGCAGGTAAAGAATAAATAATTGTCCAGTTAGTTTAAATTATGACCTTAATATCAATATTGCTGCAAACTCAACTTGCTGTAGCCGATTCTCTGGCAAGTGTTACAAAAAAGTTTTCTGCTTTGCCCGATTCGTTATCTAGCATCACTCCTGAGAAATTGCATGAGAATATCAAGAATTTCGATTGGAATGAAGTTGTTTCGAAGCTTACTGACACAGGCGTGACACTTGGTTTGCGCATTCTGGCGGCAGTGGTTGTTTTTATTGCAGGCCGCTATCTTATCAACAAGATGCATAATCTGCTTCGAGCGTTGATGTTTGGAAGAAATGTTGACCGTTCACTGACCACATTCCTACTGAGCTTGTTCAAGATAACCTTCTTCTTCATCCTGGCGATTATCGTCATCAGTATTATGGGTATTGAGACAAGTTCATTCATCGCTATCTTTGCTTCTGCAGGTATTGCCATAGGTATGGCATTCAGTGGTACGCTGCAGAACTTTGCAGGAGGTGTGCTAATTCTACTTCTAAAGCCTTATCGTGTAGGAGATTATATAGAGTTTGACAAGTATAGTGGTACGGTAAAAGAAATTCAAATATTCCACACCATTATCACTACATATAACAATGAATCGATTATAATCCCAAATGGTGGTTTGTCAACAGGAACAATTAACAATTACTCTCGCGAGAAGTCGCGTCGTTTGGAATGGAGGGTGTCTATAAGCTATGGTGATGATGTTAACGTGGCTCGCAAAGTAATACTTGGTATTATTAATTCTGATGATCGACTGCTAAAACCGGGAACTGAGGGCAACCATAAGATGGATGTAACAACTGAATCTACACAGGACTCTGATCAAGAAGATGGAAAAGGAGAACCTTGGTACAAGAAGTGGTTTCGCCGTCACAAAGAGTTGCAAGAGAAGGCTGCCGAGTGGCGTGAGGAAAAGCAACGTGAACTTAATGACAAAATGCCAAAGGTAGACTATACTCCTTATGTGGCAGTAGAGAGTCTTGATGACAGTTCTGTTACTCTTATTGTAAGAGCCTGGTGCCTAAATGCTGACTATTGGTCTGCATTGTATGATGTTAACGAGCAGGTATACATTCAATTGCCTCAAAATGGTGTTCATTTTCCATTTCCTCAGATGGATGTTCATCTTAAAAATAATGACTTAAATAATTAGTTGGATGAGATATTTGGCTCAAATATCGTTGACATTTGTTACTTTTTTGGTAATGACTGGATGTGTGGAGTGGCTGAACAACACTCAATATAGACTGGTTTGCATTGTTGATAAAGAGCTTGGAGTTGATAGTGTGTCTCTAATGTTGCTCGAGGACTCATATAACAGAGTGTATCATTTGGCCACTGAAGGGCTTGACAGTGCCTCAGGTGCTTTTGTGTTTGAAGGTCAAATAGAAACTCCAGGTGTTGCTTTTCTAAAATTCGATAATGACAGCACTTCATTTTTCTTTGTCCTGGAGCATGGTGAGACTAATGTTACCATCGGCTCTAGGGGTGTTGTGGTCAAAGGAGGTGAAATTAATCATGAGTATATTACATATCTCAACCAAAGAAACTCTATTATCAGTGAGCAGAAGGCTATTTGGCAGAATTATATGTCTCTTACTGCTAATGATTCTCTAGTAAATATCGAACAGGAACAAAAACTGGCTCGTCAGGATAGCGTTCTTTCAGACTCGCTCGAACGCATCACTATTGAAGCAATTAATCGAGGTACACCAGCTTCACGCATTATCTATGATCGTTATGTTTCTTCGTTACGTCATAATTATTTGCGAAAGATAAATATTCATTAGTCAAAAAGACCTAATTAGTATAATATTTAGGCAATTATGCCATTCTTTTTTTCATTAATTGAAAATAATTTCTATCTTTGCGGTTGAAAACATTCTAAACACTATTTGAAAATAACACAACTAATATGAAACATTTCTCTTATTTGCTTACTGCGTTTGTTATGTTGATGACATTCACCGGATGCAATAATGGACCAGATTATCTATATGTTGATACTCAAAGCGATGAAGCAAAAGCCAGTTTCATTGAATCGGAGGATGATAATGATGCATATAGTAAAGCGTTCAACAATTATTCAACAGCAAGATTTTATCCTATATTTTCTGAATTTGAAAAAACTCATCGATATCTAGTTGAGAATGAAGGTGGAGCTGAAGCCTGTGAGGGTGATGATGGCGAGATGGCTGCTCCTGCCGATAACAGCGACGGTGGCGCAGTTATCTATACTGACGACGATGTAACAAACATTGATGGCATGGGTGACGAACCTACCTATGAGGAACTCTCGAAATATAATACTCCCAATTTTGTGCTTTACAAATTGAACGACAATAAGGCAAGAGAGGCCGCTAAGGATTTTGTTGACCACAAAATCAGTTACGAGGAATTTCAAAAGAAGGCTCAAGAAGCCGTGACTGTGATAAATCTTTATGATAAGAACTTCGACTCCTGTGTAAGTATTGACCGTAAGGCATTTGACACATTGCTTGAGAAGCTACGCAAAACAATTGCCCAAATTGATAAAGAAGCAGCAGCAAAGAAAGCTGAAGCAGCAAAAGAATAAATCCAGTATAATCTAAAGAAATAAAACCACAGCACTCATTCAGTGTTGTGGTTTCTTGTTTTTGGGAATTACGGTTGAATTAGAGTTTTATTATTCTGAGTTGGTCAATCAGAATGTTTGATATATTATTGTCTTCAGCGCATTTTAAAGTTATAGTATTGTTTCCTTTTAGCATTTTTACAATGAGTTGGCTGCTGTTTGTCATGTTAAGCATTGACCATGTGCTTGGAACTGCAATAGCACCCTGCAGGTGATTATTCGCATCAACAGTAAGTATAGCACTTGCCATGGGGTTGTAGCTGGAAACACAATTGGAATACATAAGATCAATTACATAGTCACCTGCGGCATCGGTTTTCAATGGAATTGTAATAGATGTGTTCTCCTCATCTAGCAAGATTGGACGGTATATATAACCAACAGGGAATTGCCCCTGAGCTATAAGGTGGGGAGCCACTTTGTTAAGTTTATATGTTTTTGCCGAAGTGCTGATTTGGTGCGGCTCAGCAATAAAACTGTGACCATATTTGTTGATAGCAACAAGGCTGTAGGTCCTGAATGTTATTGTATCGCGTGTTCCCAGAACTGAATCACGCATTGAGTATGTAGGTTCACTATTAATCAAGATTTTATAACCCAAGTTTGAATCATAGTTATAGTTGGTTCCATAGAATCCATTCCATAACCAAAGAGGGGTGGGAGGCAAGTGTTTTGACTTTTGAGCAAAAGTGATGTTTCCTGCATTCGAGTGGTCACCATTCATTGTAATTACAATATTATGCTCGCCGGTAATGTCGCCACTGATGAAGTTGTCATCAAGTGGTTTGCCATCAAGAGTAATCTTGCTCCATTCGTTACCTGTGCCTTTAACGGTTATGTTTAGCACTGCATTGCGATAATGGAAATTTGATAAAACCTTGTTCCCATCAAAGCATATTGGAACTTTAGGACTAAACTCAATGCCATTTGGCAAGAAATTCATGCCAATCAAGACACGTAATACCATAGCAAGATTGCCAGCACCACCATTGCCATGAAGATATTTGATAGCATCATTGGGAGTGTTATGGTAATCTTGACTGAGAATTTCGCCTGTAGTGGCATTACAACTGTAATAGCATGAAGCAGTAAGAGCTTGCAGTCTTAACAAGGCTCCCATACCACGTCGCAACATGTTCATGTTACCGGTTTTTGCTGCAGCGAGGTTCCAGACTGCTTGTGTCATAGGTATAACAGCATTGTTCAGTTCAGGTTCTATGTCTACACGGTTAGGATATAACATAGGAATGCCATAATTTGTAACTGGAGTCTCACTCATGATAGCTTCGGCACGATCATCGTCAGCAATATCCCATAATATAGTTAGCGCCTGCCCCATATTATCGATAAGAGGTGACATTGTCTTTGTCACATCACCATAAAGATATTGAGTGTAACAACTTCTTCCTTCATCCCACAACCTGTGGTTGATGCCATCTTTAATTCGGTCGGCCTTAGAATCGTAGTTGTTTGTGATCTCAAATTCATCGGCCATTAGAGCCAGAATCCGGTAGGCCCTCTCCATCAGGGCATTACCTATCAATGGAATTGTCTCAAAAGCGGTGGTTGAAGTCATCCACTCAGGATAATATTGCCTCATGTCACTGTAGTAAGGGAATAGGGCATGATATAGCTCCGACTCTTGGTCAGCAATAAGACTTTGTGTCTTTTTTAAACTCTTATTGATTACACCAAAAGCATAAGTCAACCAGTTCTTGTCGCCGGTAGCGCAGTAAACACTCCATGCTGCTTGTGCCCAAATCATGTTGTTGGCCAGGCTCTTGTATTTAGCATCGGTCATGAAGCTGAGTTCTTGCTCCTGAATCGAAATTGTACTATCTTCGCTAACCATCTCATTTAATGCATTCATGGATTGCATCGGTGATAAATAGGCTTCTGACAATGCTATGTCATAACATTTACCGCCTACCATTAATCGAGGCTCGTTAGAATTGACCGAGGACATAATATACAATGCATCAACTATCGGTTGCTTCGATGAGTAGTTTGCCTTGCCATCTTGTGGTGATTGTTTGTCTGGATCAACGTTCCAACCTTTGAACTTCAAAGCAGGTATAGGTGATAGGGGAATGGTTAGCTCTATCATATTGTCTTGTTCTTCTGCTTTCTGCATACTCACTCTCATGTGCTTTTGCCCATAGTTTATGTCAATCATCATATTGTTGCATGATAATTCATAAAGGGGTAGATGAGTTGGGGTGACATAGACTCCTTTTTCTGCGATTGACTTTCTGATATCAGAGATATCTATTTTAAGCCTAAGCTCTTTGGGAGTTTTTACATTGTGTGATGCAGATTGCTTCAGAGTGTCGGCAACACATGCCTTAATATATGTTGTTTCAGTATTATCAAGGTTGATATAATGATATTGAGATGGAAGAAGTTCAATGTCTTTGCCTTCAATCCACAAGCGCGCCTTCAGTACATTGGGCAATGAGTCAACTGCGCTGCATTCGTAGTTCGTAATGATAGATTGAACATCATCATCTTGGATGACAGCCAGCCAATTGCCTTCGGTCACACTGTCGGCAGTTACAGTGAAATATTCGTTTTCCACAATGACATCGTTGCGCATCTTGCCTAAGTTGCACGACGATAACACCGTGACAAAAATAAGTACAAGCCACAATCTGATAGGAAACGTTATTTTGGGAGTGAAGAGCATTACATTGCAAATATAGTCACATTTTTTGATATTGTTGCAAGACTTAATTATTTTTCCATAGATAATGAGTGGCAGGTTGGCAAAAAAACAACCTGAACGATCATTCATTCAGGTTGTACATGATAACTTTATAAAAATCAATCTTTCATAAGACGCTCTATAACCGTCTTGACTAAATCGTTGACAGCGTTTTTGTAGTTAGGGTTGGCTACTGTAGCAACACGGTTGGCAATGATTGAGCAGATTGTGATGGCGCGGTGTCCCATGAGTTTTGCAAGTCCTTGTAAAGCGGCACCTTCCATTTCATAGTTTGTAATGTGTCCACCTTCATACTCAAATTCCTCGATGCGCTTGTTGAGTTCTGGTTCAGCCAGAGGCAAGCGTACTTCACGTCCTTGAGGACCATAGAATCCAACTGCAGAGATTGTATATCCTCTAACCATGTCATCTCGGCCAATCTTCTCTACCAGAGTGGGGTCAGCATCAACAATATATGGCTTGCAGAATAGTGGGTTCCATTTGACAAATTCGCAGAATTGGCGTTCAAATTCCAGATCGCAAGCCTCGTTACGGCCAGCATAGTAGTTCATTACACCGTCAAATCCTAAAGCCTTACTGGCAATAACAGGTGTACCAACTGGTACGTATGGCTGTAATCCCCCACTTGTGCCAATGCGTACAATGTTGAGTGTGCGATGTTCATCTTTTACAGTACGTGTTTTGAAGTCCACGTTAGCGAGTGCATCAAGCTCGGTAACCACAATGTCGATATTGTCTCCACCAATTCCGTGAGATAGAGCCATGATTGGCTTACCATTATATGTTCCACCAATAGTGTGAAACTCACGGCTAGACACTTCAAAATCTTTAGTGTCGAAGTAGGACGCAATCATGTTAACGCGGCTAGGATCACCGCATATAATGATGTTGTCGGCAAGCTGCTCTGGTTTCAGATGAATGTGGAAGATGGAACCATCATCATTGATGATCATCTCAGAATCGGGAATGAATTTCTTTGTCATATCTAAAGGATTTAAAGATTGTACAAGTGTTGTGTTAACTATTAAAAAGCAAAGATAATCATTTTCTTCAAATCTATCATTAAGCAAGTGCTTTTTTTTGTAAAAAACATCATAAAATAATTATTTTGTTGCAAAAAAAGACAATTGCTGTTGTCAATAGCTAGTAAAAAGATTAATTTTGTAGATTAAATAAACACTTATGCAAATGAATCGTCTATTATATTTTTGTATAGCTGCAATTGTGAGTGGCTTCTTGCATAGCTGCTTCACAGGAGTGGAAGCTACAAAAAAGATAACTGACGGAGATGTAAAGCGTGCTATACAGGAAATAGAAAGGGAAAAAACTGGCAAATCTTTAGAAGTATATGTTGATTCGTTGCCTTCTTGGAAAGAAGGTAAAGGTTTTTGGGTAGTCGATGACAAGGCACATCTCATCTTTTCTCCATCCCAAGATTACAACCTTGACTCCTTACTATTATTAGGCAAAAAACTTTTATATACTGGTTATGGAACTCGTCGCTTAATGGATAATAGTGAGGTTGTGGACATTTACTTAAGTGATGGTATACACAAGTTGTCATATCCTACGGGGAAGCCGTATTGTGATTTATGTAAATCTTCTTTGTCAATTCCCTTCTTAGTCGATGACGACATGCTTCGTTACTATGCAGGCCAGTTAGAGGGTAGGACTGTTTATGTGAAGACCTCTATATGGTTTGATGCCGAAGGGAACCGAATAAGCGACACTCGCAAGTTCATCCCTGTAGTCATCACTGGTGTTAAACCAGGTAATGAGATTTATCCTCTCAAGGTTGAGTTTACTGCAGGAGACAATGATGAGCATGCAATGATTTGGATGACAACCGACAACAGTACGATTTCAGGAAGAGACTTTGATGCTTGTTTCTCGTTTGTTGACCCTCGCCGACAGCACTCTAAAATAACCAATGAGATTTGGGAAAGGATAAAAAACGGTAAGGTTGCTGAAGGTATGACGAAAGAGGAATGCCGCCTCTCGATGGGAGCGCCAAAGAACGTGCGTCAGCTTCCCGATCAAAATGGGCTGCGTGAATACTGGTACTATGATGGAGGTCGTTACCTGTTTTTTGTTGATGGTCTATTGAAGGAATTCAGATGATGGAAGATGAGAAACTGAAAATAACAATACTGGGTAGTGGCACAAGCACAGGTGTTCCACAGATTGGTTGCCAGTGTGAAGTGTGTCTCTCAACTGACCTACGTGACAAACGTCTTCGCCAGTCGGCATTGGTGGAATGGTGTGGCAAGCGCATTTTGATAGATTGTGGTCCTGATTTCCGTCAGCAGATTCTGGCTGTGGGTTCTCCACATGTCGATGCTTTGTTGCTTACTCACATTCACTACGATCACATTGGAGGTCTTGAGGAACTGCGTGGTTTCAGTAATTTCCCCATTTTTGCAAGGCGTGATGTTATCCTGGCTTTGAATAAACGTCTCGCTTATTGCTTTGATGAGAATCCCTATCCTGGAGTACCTCATTTTAACCTTGTTGAGATAAATGATAATGATGTGTTTGATTGCGTAGGAATTGAAGTTGAACCCATTCCTGTCATGCATTTTAGACTGCCTATATTGGGATTCCATATTGGGCCTCTAGCATATATTACTGATTGTAAAACCATAACTGAAGAGCAAATAGAAAGACTCAAAGGCGTGCCATTGCTTATTATCAATGCATTGCGATTCAGTGAGCATATTTCTCACATATCTTTGAGTCAGGCTTTAGATATTATATCTCAAATCAAGCCAGGTAAAGCAGTCCTTATTCACATGAGTCATGGCATTGGCTTACATGCAGAGACCTCAAAGTTGCTTCCGCAAGGCGTGGAACTCGCATATGATGGCATGAGTATCGTTGTATAAACTAAAACAATATAATTAATATGGCTACAGTAGACGACAAGAAAATCATCTTCTCAATGGTGGGGGTGAGTAAAACCATTCAACAAAATCAAAAACAGATACTTAAGAACATTTATCTTTCGTTCTTCTATGGAGCGAAAATTGGTATAATTGGCCTGAATGGTGCTGGCAAATCCACTTTGATGAAAATTATAGCTGGTATTGAAAAGCAATACCAAGGAGAGGTGGTATTCTCTCCTGGTTACAGTGTGGGTTATTTGCCTCAAGATCCTCAGTTGGACCCAACAAAGACAGTGAAAGAAGTTGTACAGGAAGGGGTGCAGAATGTTGTTGATGCCCTCAAGGAATATGAGGAAATAAACCAGAAGTTTGGTTTGCCAGAGTACTATGAGAATGAGGATAAGATGAATGAACTGTTTGCTCGACAAGCTGAATTGCAAGATGTGATTGATGCAACTGATGCTTGGAATCTTGACAGTCGTCTTGAACG